>MDSZ01044861.1_pt1 | contig 23134 bp, 12 predicted proteins | sample 811201 | NCBI WGS metagenome assembly MDSZ01 (sample SAMN05326647, study PRJNA326480) | marine metagenome | isolation source: seawater | place: Indian Ocean: North | collected 2010
CTTGAACATCCAGGCCTGGGAGCCGCGCACCATCAAGGCCGCATCCGTGCCGTAATACATCTCATAGTCGGTATCGAACGAGTTACACAAGGTGATGTCGAATCCTGCATGGATGCCGCCCTCATATTCCAAGTTGATCTGAACGGTGTCAGGTTCACTGCGACCATCTTTCCACAGCACGGTGGAGCCGATGCCTGTGATGGCCTGAGGTCGTTTGCCCAGGAACCAGGATTTGGCGTCCAGCTGATGGATACCGATTTCTCCGATCAATCCGGTAGAAAGGTTTTTGTCGAGTCTCCAGTTGATTTCCTTTTCTCGCTCGTTGGTTGGAGCTGCGCGTTTCCAGCTGGTTTTCTTGTGCCATTGAGAACGGGCTGAAACCGTCTGTCCCCAGGCTCCGGTGCGGACATAATCCACGAGGAAATCACGCTGCGGATCGCTGCGGAACTGGAGGCCCGCTTGGAAATACTGTTTGGGATGCTGGTGAGCTGCCATGGCAACGGCTTTGGCATCTTCGATGGTGCTGGCCAGGGGCGCTTCGCAGTAAACGTGTTTACCCGCCTTCAGCGCATCCTGAACGATTTCCTTGTGCTGATGGCTCGGAGTGGCAATCACGACCGCTTCGACGTTCTCATCGGCCAGAAGATCCTTGTAGTTGGCATACTGCTTGGCATCGGGTGCCGAGCGACCTGTTCGTCGAAGGAAGGCTCCATAATGATCACACAGCGCGACCACGGGTGCATTGGGAAGCACCGCCAGTGTGCCCACGATGTCTCGACCATGATATCCGCATCCAATGACCCCGAATTTGACGGGAGGCCCCGCATTGGTGGAAGCTGCCTGGGCGAGCGATGGGGAGGGCTGCAAGACATCCTTGCCGCTTGCCATCACGGCCATGACACTCGCCATGGATCCACCTTTCAGGAAATTCCTACGGTTCAAATCGACCTTCTCAGTTTGTTCCTTCATAAAAATAATTGTCTATCAGGCACTTAGATTAAAAACCCCGTGCAGACCCACTGAGGAGTCTGTCCGGGGTAGCGATCAGTCCTGATCAATGTGTCCCAAAAAGGGCCATTAATCCAGCACTTTGATGCGAATGTTTCTCAATGCGACGGCCCCATGGTCCCCTTGAACGAACAAGGAACCGGGTTGATCCACGTTGGCATCCAACTCACTACCGGTCGCCCGGTTGACTTCAACGTTGTCATGCACTTGGACGCCGTTGAGGGTCACACTTATTCGATTGCCTTTGATGGTAGCTTCCACCTCTTGCCATTCGCCGGCTTTGCGTGAAGCCATCAGTGAGACGGGTTTCACGCTGTAAATGGCTCCGTTGCCACCCATTTCGGGTTTTTTGCCGTAGTCATCAAAAATCTGAATTTCATGACGGCCTCGCAAGTAAAAGCCGCTGTTGCTACCTTTTGGGATGAGGTATTCGTAGCGCACCGTGAAGTTCCAAAACTTCTCCTTGGTCACAATGTCCGTGCCATGCTCGTCCTTTCCGATGGTGTTGACCATCATGCCATTCTGCACGCTCCAGCTTGGATGCCCATTCGCACGGCGCAGGGCCCAGCCATCGAGATTGACGCCGTTGAACAAGGGTTTGAAGCCTTCCTTTGCTTCCTCTTCGCTGACTTCATAGGCATTGGAAAGAGGCTTTCCATCCCCTTCGGCCAGTCCTAGAGCCCAGTGGATTCCACCCAGGATGTGTTTTTGATAATGATCGCTCGTCCAGATGTCCTCGCGGTGGCCCAGGGAGGTGTAGAACACCTTGCCGGATCCATACTCACTGCACCAGGCAATGGGGTAGTCTCCGGGAGCCCAGGTGTTGGGGTGCTTGTCCTGGCTCAAGAGCCCGTGTACCCGATCCCGATGGAAATTCTTAAGGATATAGATTTCATCATACACCTGAAACGATTCTCCATAATGCTGACATGCAGGATGGTGGCGATCCTCCACGCGAGCCGTGACTTCCACTTGAGGGCCATGGGTCAGGAACTCGCCGCCGATCATACCGACAAACTTGGGGAAGCCATGAAAGGTGTCTGAACTGGAGTGCATGCCAATGAAAGCCTTTCCGCTGTGGAGCCATTCCATGAAATATTCCCGATTGGGGATGGGAAGATCGCCGGTGGTGTTGGCAAAAACCACACCATCCCATTGCTGCAGCGCCTGAGGATTCATTTTTTCGGCAATCTCCTCGTCGGTGCGAGCGTAGTCCACCTCGAAATGGCTGGAGCCTGCCGCCAGGGCGCCCAGAACCGATTCGGCCGTTGGAATGGAAGAATGTCGGAAGCCTTTGGTGACGGTCACGACAAGTAGTTTTTTCGAGGCTGCCTCGACGGATCCGCCAAGGCAGAGGCTTGCCAAGATCAGGCTGGCAGTCCAATGAAAGAGTCTGGATGATTTCATGATCAGTGGGTTTGTTGAATGATTTCGCTTGAGGATGGTCGGTTCTGGCTTTCATGGGTCCTGAAAAGGCCTGAGCCGTCGCATCTGGATCTTGTTGGTTTAATCGCTGCGACAAAACAATCAAGCAAGATCGGATGGAACTCCCCAACCCATCGGACATGGGAGGCCTGATGGATCCATCCTCTTGCCATCTTCCTACGCGCCACCAAAAATGGAAAAAACGATGGTGAGGACGTCTCAAGGAGCTTGCACAGGCCCTTCCAAGTTGCCTGGGCTGGTTTCCTCCTCCGGACGGCTCTCACGCGAGGGAAACCATGAAGGAGCGGTCAAAAGCTCCTGGGGGACGAGGGATTCGATACGATTGAGCGATTGGAAGGGCAGGAGCATGTATTTGGGCAGCATGTAAAGAGGTTGAATATCCGGTTTTCCCAGACTCCCTTCTACTTTGTATTCGAATAATTTGGAGACAGGCCACAAGGCCAGGCTAAAGAATTTTCCAACCATGGGGGTGTCACGTAACAACTCGGCTTCCACGCGTGCCTGAAGCATGCCTTCAAAGTCGACGCTTCCATCGTAGGCCAGCCGTGCGGTTCGCTCCTGAAGACTCAGGTCTTGCGTTCGAATGACACTATCTTCGATGGTGAACTGGCCCTGGCCGTCGGCACCCTGACTATTGCCCAGCCCGGGAGAAACCGCATTCATCAGGCGTGAGAAAATGCCAAACAGCGGGGTATCCCACAAGCGGCCGGCTTCCAGTTTGGCATGGCCAAAGCCCTGCCAGCTTCCCCAGTCAGCGGTTTCTGCCGAGGTGATGTTCAGCTCACCGCTGAGGCTGCCCTCAGCCTCTCGGCTTGGGTCGACCACATCCTTCATGAAAGGATTCAGATCGACTTCTTCCACCCGGGCATCAAATGCCATGGTGGCACCACCACCCTCCTTGAGTTTCAAGCGGATCCCTCCCTCGAGTTTTCCTCCGTAAAAATCAGATTTCAGTTCTCGAATGTGAAAGTCTTCCCCTTGCCAGTCGATGATGCCTGCGATGTGAGGGACGTTGAATTTCCAGTAAGAAAAAGGGCCTCCTTCAATTTCGAATTGCAGATGAGTTTCCAGCGCTCTCCCAAAGGGAATGGTTCCCTGCATGGATATTTGGGGTGCTTTGGTAAAACGGTAGGGTGCCAGGGTACGGGCGGTTTGTGGGCCAATCGCCCTGGCGACCGCCATGGGGTCGATACGGCCAACCGCATGGGTCAGGGACATGAACCGTTCCTGAGTATCGATGAGCAGGCCCTCGGCGCTCGCTTCCCCTTCAGCGCGAACCAGCTTGGGATCTTTCAGATGCAGGAGACGGTTGGTGTAGCTTCCCTGAGTGGTGAGGGAAAGCCAGTCCTGACCGCGATAGCTCCCCCTGCCTGTCTCAATGATGGCGTGTCCTCGAGTGCGTTCACGATCCCTCCAGCGCCCCCAAATTTCCCCTTCGATGGAAATAGGATCCTCAAAGACCAGCTCATCGAGTACCTTTTGTGCTTTTGCATGCAGCATGGGACGGAGGACTTTGGGCTGCGCCACACTTTGCACGACCCAATGATAATCCTGGGTTCTGGCATCACATTGATATTGCAGATGGGTAGGGCCTTCCGGCCGGTGGACCACCAGGTTGGGAAGGGTCCATTCCATAGATTCAAAGCGAATATCCGAAGAGGCACTTTCCACGGGGACGTCTCGAAAGGCGGCCTTGCCAACCTGAAATTGGGCCTCAAGTGCCATGGTGGGTTTGACCTCACCTCGCCAATCAGGGTTGGAGTCGGTCCACATGGGTAGGGTGGCGCTGGCCTGTGCCTGAAGTTTGGGTGGTATTTCCCAGGTGTATTGATCGATCCATCGTCGACCGTTCTCTGAAAGCAGGTGTCGGATGCGGCGAGCGTCAAAGTCGGCGTTTCCCTCGACCTTTGCCAGGCGACTGGGGACATGGATCAGGCCCTTGAGGTCCATTCCGCCTTCGTAGAGTGCACCGCTCAGTTTCTCCATCTGGAGATTGGGAGCCTGCCATCGCAAACGACTCGCCAAGGACTGCGCTTCGAGCAGTTCACCCTCCAGTCCCTCGAGTTGGCTCTCCACTTGGATTTGATAAGGTGCCAGGTAAGCCCACCAAGCCCAGTCTTGCATCTCCTCGGGTTGGGGAGGGTTCACATGAGGCTCAACGTCCACGGAAACCGTCCCTTCCCTGAGGCTGACCCATGGCGTGATAAGTTCATCCATGCTCCATTTGCAATGGAGTTTGCCATCACGCCAGTTGCCCGGGCCCCACACCAGCTCAACGGTCGCATTCAATTGATCCCACGCCATGGAATACGCCTTCTCCCACTGCATCGGTCCAGCCTGCAAGTTGCCAGAAAGCTCCCATTGAGGCTGTTCTTGGGATAGCGCCAGAAACATCCCTTCAAGATGAAGGGGCTCTCCACTCAAGGAACCTTCTTCTGAGGGTCTCACTTCGCCCCTCCATGGACCTTTGGTGAGTTGAAGCTGGGTGGCATCCACCGTCACTTCTCCACCCAATTGAACATCCACGGATAGATCGTCTGCGCTTCTCAGGCGATCCGCCGATAGTTGCCAGGAAAACTCCCAATCCTGCGATGGGGTCTTTACCGGGAGATCGGCATCGAATCGAATGCGATCCCATTGCAAGGCGTCCGCGCGGGTGGGTCCGATGGCCCATTCGATGTGGGCCGAGGAATGTTCCAACTCGGAGGCATCCAAATCGAGATGCATTTTCAATTTGGGCGGATCACCGAAGGTTAATCGCTGACGTAGCGAAACAATCTGCTGGAGGATGTCCGCCATCGATCGATCGGATGCCTTGGTGGAGCCTTTTGGCAGGCTGATATTGCGGAGGGCCATGGCATTGGTGATGCTGCCACTCAGGATCCATTGAGCCCCAAAGGCCTCGGCTTCCAAAAAATCCAGTTCCCACCAATCACGTGAGTGGAGTTGGATCCTTGAGGTGATGCCATCGATCACCCATGGCGCAACCCCGTCCTCACCCAACGGCATTTCGAAACGCCCGTTCTTGAGCAGGGCGTGATCAAGCTCGAAGGCAGAGGTGAGCCATGCCCACGGTTGAATGTTCAGTGCCATGGTTTCAGCAGTGACCGTCCCGGGTGTCTTGCCCTGCAAGACGATGCGGCTGTCCTCGATGACCAAACCTTCATCCGGAAGCCAGCGCACACTCCCAAAGGAAACATCCCATCCTTTCTCTGCTAGCTGAGCGATGATGCGCTCCTTGATCCAGGAAGGGAGCCCCCGGTTCTCAAGGTGCCAGCGTCCATAAAAGGTGATGCATACACTCAAGGCCAGGAGCCAGAGAAGTGCGCGAATCCCTCGTTTCAGCCAAGGGCGCTGGCGCCCTGGCGCTTGGGTTTTGGACGATGTCTTCAAAGTCCCCATGCATGCACCTGGCGAAGAATTTCCACGAGATCAAGCGACACCTTGCATACCACAGGCCCAGTCTCGACCTCGCTTCCGGCGTAATACGTGGCGTCGGGTCCTTGACGCCCAACTACCATGGAGCGATCGACCGAACGACCCTCGCGTGAAAAGCGGGCGATCAATTTCATGGGTTGGTCTGCAACTGTCAGCCCGAAAGCCTCGTAGCGTTGATCATCTGCTTCGACCCACTCACGCACTTCGGGTTCTACCAGCTGCGCGATAAAGAGAGACCAGTCCTTTGCATGAGCCTCGTCCATGGGTTGCTCTCCTACCATCCAGAGATCGGTGCTGGTCCTTCTCAGGGTCGTGCGCTCCCCGCCTATTGCAATGGTTGCTTCCACCAGGTCCGCGGGTGCGACCCTCCAGAGAGACTGGCGTCTGAGTTTGATCGGATGATTGGGCAAATCCATCAATTTGCTTGCAGGCAATTCGTAAAGCGTGGTCTCGTCCGAGCGCCTCACCAACATGGATCCTCCAACTGCCGGGCTGAAGCTCAAGTCAAGGGACTGGATCAGCGCTTCTCCCTGTCGGGTGGCCAGCGTGAGTTGCAGGCTGGGCTTCTCGAAAAGAGCTTCTACTTGATTCTGAGAAAGTTCGTCGTGATAGGCCATGATCTGCAGGTTGACCAGGTTCTGATACATGGTCTGGACCAAGGTCGGATCCGTCGGCATGTCGGACGGATCGACAAAACGCCAGGCGGTGGTGTTGGCATCATAAGCGAGGGTGAATCCTGTGGGGCCTTTGAGAATGACTTCATTGCAGGTATAACCCGGCTCGATGAGAAAAGGATCACGAAAGGCCGAAGCGGGAAGATCAAATTGTTGATCATAGAGGTTTTCCAAGACCCTCATGCCCACGTCCCGCTTCTGGCTGTAGGCAAAGCGCAGTGCCGGGTTCTCCGGGTCGGGATAACCAAAAGCAATGCGATCGACCTCCTTTTCGCCTGCCTTGAGGACAAAGGTGCAGACAGGGTCCTCAAGTCCAAGGAGTAGGCGATCCTGCGTCTCTTCTTTCGGAAGGAAGGAAAGGGCCTGCCAGTTGGGAAGGACTTTTTCCATCAGTGTCTCCAGACGCACCAAGTTCGGTCGAACTCCCGCCAAGGCAGCGGGCTCCATCAGCCTCCAGACTCCCTTCTGGATATCTCGCTGGATGACGACATGGTGATCGGCATGCAGCCACTCCAGTTGATCAATGGGCTCGGTTGGTAGTGAGACGACACGTGGGTCCCTCCACTGGGAGAGCTCAGGGTTGAGCTGATCCAACCATGAGGCATCCACCACCCACAGGTTTTCCTCCTCATTGATTCGAACATAGACTTTCTGGCCTGCGGAGGCTTTTTGGCCCATCTGCAAAAGCACACCCACCTGATCGCCTTGCTTCCATTGCAAGGTCCATGTGGGTTCCTGAAGACCAAAGGCTTCCCAGCCTCCCTGAGTCTGAATGTCCTCCTTTCGCATGGGACTCTGGACCTCGACCCGAGCGAGGGTCTCGAGCAGCTGGGTGATACGGGTAGGATGCGCCAGATCTGCGATGGGCTGTTGGAGGTTCCAGCCACGCCAATTTTTCTCAAAAACCCATGTTTGATCCGACTGAGCCACCACCAGGCCATCCCATCTTCCCAGTGTGGATGGTTCCATCAAGGTGGCGGGACCTCCCATGGTAAGGTCCTGATTTTCCAGAGGCTTTTCCACCCACCAGACCCCTGCCCCTAAAGCAATGGCCACCAGCCATAGACAGAGGGTTTGTTGTCGAATCATCACAGGTGCAAAAAGGGTTCAGAGTTTCAAAATCAATAACGACGTTTCAGCCAAATCAGGAAGCCAACAGCAAAGACTCCCGAGGGCAGGATCAGCAGTAACACCCATTGGAGCTGTTTCAAGGTTTGTTCGGGAATATCCATGCGAAATTCCCGAATGGGCCTTGGCCCCAGCCCACCCATGAGAGTGTCGCGCTCCAACAACCAGTTCATCGACAAGCTGGCAAAGTCACGGTTGCCGCCCTTGGACAGATGCAGGTTGTTCCAGCTTTGCGAATCGCCGAGGACGATCAAGCGACTGGCAATTTTTTCCAGGCCACTCTGGTCAGAGGGGATTGCCTCCATGGCACATGCCAGAGAAATACGACCTCGAGCGTCCACACGCGGATTGTGTAGAAAGGCTCCCCTGGAAAATTCCGATTTGGCCACGCCATTGGTCGTGGTAAAGGCCAGTGACTGCATCTCAAGGTCATAGTCCTCCAGCGGTCGATTCATGGGGGTGACCGAACGCGGAAGGGGCATGACCAGCGGGGTCGCTGTGCCGAGTAATGGGTTCATGATGGGGTGGGGAGCTAGTTGTCCCACCAGCAATTCGCTTCCTGAAAACTTGGTGATATCGTCGATGACATTCTGGCCGACTTGCAGGCTCCAAGAGCGCAACCAATCTTCCAGGCCTGTCAGCATCCCAAAAGATTTGAAATGAAAGGCAACCAGCACGCGTCCTCCTCGTGCGAGGTAGGCCTGAAGCAGACCGAGGTCTTCGCCACTCCAGGGCTGGTTTCCTCCGGCGATGACCACGGCAGCAGCATCGTCCGGGATGGTTCCTTCCTGGTGCAGCAAGAGGGATCGAACCTGCAGATTTCGTCCCTCCAGAGACTGCCTGAGAGATAAATAACCATCCAGTGCCTCGCTGTTCAGATCATGCTCCCCATGCCCTTGGGTGAAATAAACCACCGATGGACGTTGATCGATCAGGTTCATCAGCGTCGAGGTAAAGAGCATCTCACCTTTGAATCCCAACGCCTTCATCACCATGGTTCCATCCTCTTCCCCTTGTGTGATGCCGTAGTCGGTCAGCTCCTTGACGGAGACCATGCGAGACCGATCGCCGGTGGCAAAGAGCAGGCATTCTTCCTCCAGGGGCTCCTGAATTTGGTATTGGGTCTGAATTTGCTGCGCCTTGCTGCGTTCTCGGAGATAGTCCACGACTTCCACCTGAATGTTCCGATTGGCCTCACGGTATTCCTTGAGCAGACCCATGATGCGGGAAAGGGGCGTGTCCTTTTCTTCAGGATGATGAAACACCACCACACGAATCGGGTCCTTGATGGAGCGAAGCCACTGCTGACTCATGGTGGACAGCGCCAGGGCAGGGTCCTCATGCCATACCCATCGCCAGGGGTGGCGTAAGGCCAGAAAGTTGAGACAGACGCCGATCAAAAGCACGGCACCGATGGCCATCCAAAGATCCAACCAGAACACGCTGCCATCCCGCAGACGACGTCTGGAGGGGTGGGGATTGGGTTTTGGTAGGGTCGACATGGTTTTGGTTTTACTTATGACTCTCCACCCATCGCCAGGTGGCAAACAAACTCAGGGCCGTGGCGCAGAGATAAAACGCGAGATGGCGTCCATCGACGATACCTCGAACAAAGTCACTCATGTGGTTGAACAAGCTGATGTGCTCGAAGAGAGCAGCCTGCCATCCCGATTGATCGGGAAGCAGATAGATGACAAAGCTCAACATGAACAGAGCCATCTCCAGTGTCAGGGCCATCATGGCTGCGATCAGTTGACTTTGGGTGAGCACGGACGCCAGGCAGCCTATGGAAAGAAACAAGGCCCCTACGAGCATGACCCCCAAGCTGGTCCCGGCTATGATACCCGCGTCGAGGTAGCCAGGGTCATTGAAGAACCGCCCCAGCCAGATCATCATGAGCCAGAGTGGAACCCAGAGCAGCCCATAAAAAAGCCAGCAGCTCATGAACTTGGAACCCAAGACCTGCAGTGGAGTTACCGGGGTGGTCATGAGAGATTCGTAGGTCCCAGTTGATTTTTCATGGGCAAAGCTACGCATCGTGATCGCAGGGCAAGCCAGCAGGACGATGAACCAGAAAAACGGTGTGCTGTAGAAGGCCTCGGTGAGCGGGGCATCCATGGCTCTGCCATTGTAGGCGAGAATCACGGTCAACAGGCTCATGCCGATGAGGAAGAGCACCATGCTCAAGATCACATAACCACTGAGTGTGGAAAGGAAGAGACCCACCTCTCGCTTGAACAATGTCAGAAAGACGCGCATGGCTCAGGAGGGTTCTTCTCGGGTGACTCGGCCGACATGGGTGAGTTGGACAAAGAGGTCTTCCAGACTGGGCTGGTCCTGGGTGAGTTCTCGCAGGCTCCAGCCCTTTTGCTTGATCATTTCAAACAGCATGGGTCGCAGGTCGTTGCCATCCTTGGAATGCATCTTGCATCGCAGAAATCCCTCGCCGAGATCCTGGATATCAAAATCTGCGACCGAATCCATGGAGCGCAAGGCCTCAGAGAGCGGTTCCCAGGGCGCCTGAATTTCAGCCAGACATTGGGTCAGGCTCCCCACTCTTTTCTGGATCTCTTCCCGTGTGTCATTGGCCAGAAGTCGCCCTCCCTGAAGGATGAGAATATGATCACAAAGGATCTCTACCTCTGAAAGAATATGTGTGGAAAGGAGCACTGTGTGGTTTTGAGCCAGGGATGCGATCATGTGTCGAAACAGACGTACCTGATGGGGATCCAGCCCGATGGTAGGTTCATCCAGCATGATCACTTCGGGTCGATGGAGAATGGCATCGGCCACACCCACCCGTTGGCGGTAGCCCTTGGACATTTGACCGATGATTTTTTTCGAAACCTCCTTCAAATCGCACTGTTCGAGAACCTCTTCGGTGCGCTTATGCAGTGCCTGTCCGGATAGGCCCCTGAGACCCCCGCGAAAACGCAGGTATTCAGCCACCCGCATGTCCAAATGCAGGGGATTGTTTTCAGGCATGTAACCAATGCGACGACGCACCTCCAAGGGTTTCCTGAGGATATCGTATCCTGCCATCACCACCCGCCCCGAGGTGGCAGGCATGAAAGTGGAGAGGATACGCATCGTTGTACTCTTGCCAGCGCCATTGGGGCCAAGAAATCCGGCAATACGCCCTTTCTCGACGCTGAAGGAGAGGTCATTCAGAGCCGTATGACCGGCATATCGTTTCGTGAGGTGTTCGACCTGAATCATGCTATCTCACGGCATCCATTCCTGGAGGCGCGATTTCACGCAACACAACGTTGGTTGGGTCAACCTAACCATCACACGCGGACAACGGAGTTACTCAGCGTACCGATGCCAGAGACGTGGATATCGACTCGATCGCCCTCTTCCAGGGTAAAGTCATCATTGGGTACGACCCCGGTTCCCGTCATGAGCACGGCTCCATGAGGAAAACACTGGGAGCGGAAAAGATAACCGGCAAGGTCATCGAAGGAACGTTTGATCTGGCTGATGGAGGTTTCACCGCTAAAAACACTCTGCTCGTTTCGGAAAATATGCACGCCGATGGTCCAGTTGCGCACGGTCGTCTCGTCAACACCCAGGACCATCCAGGGCCCCAGCGAGCAGCTGCGATCGTAGGTCTTTGCCTGAGGTAAATAGAGCAGGTTTTCCCCTTCGATGTCGCGTGAGCTCATGTCGTTGCCGATGGTCACACCGACGATGGCTCCCGAAGCATTCATGACCAATGCCAGTTCAGGCTCTGGCACATTCCAATGAGCATCTTTGCGTATACCTACCGCATCCCCGGGGGCCACGACCTTTTGCGGGAGCGATTTGAAAAAGATTTCGGGTCTTGGGGCCTCATACACCCGGTCGTAGGCCGAAGCGCTGAAGTCCGATTCTTCCATGCGTGCGGTCTTGCTTCTCAAGTAGGTGACCCCTGCGGCCCACACCTCCTGATGGTCGACTGGAGCCAGAAGGGTAATGTCCTTGAGTGCGTGGGTGACGGCTTCAGGTGCTTCCCATGCTGATTGAATGGCCTCCTGAGCCTGGCCTTCAAACAATCCTGCTACCTCGTGCCATCCCATGAGGCTGAGATCCACCACAGTTTCCTGCGTGCGGAAGGCACCAAGGCGGGGGCTTGAGTCGGTCGTTGTATGGAATCGGCAGATGCGCATCAGGTGACAATCCTAAAAGCAAAACCTCCTTATTAGCGAGCACTATTCATTTTGCCAGCAGGACCTTGCAGCCAGAGCCCGAACCCTCTAAAACCATCTCATGCAGACCTTCAAGGCAAGATGTGTGTTTGATGGCAAGGCCACCCTTGGCGAGGGACCCGGATGGGACGAGCAGCGCCAGGCATTGGTGTGGGTGGATATCGAACAGGGCAAGATCTGTCGTTTCTACCCTGGCCAGCAACGCAATGAGTGCTGGTCAGCGGGTCAGCGCGTGGGATTTGTGGTTCAAACGCAAACCGATGCGCTGCTGGCAGGCGGACAGCAGGGCCTTTTTCTGCTCGACCCCTCCAGTGGGCAACTTCAGAAGCTCGAGCATCCGGAAGCCCATCTGCCGGACAATCGATTCAATGATGCCAAGTGTGATCCTCAGGGCCGCCTCTGGGCGGGCACCATGTCCTGTCTGGAGACCGCAGGGGTGGGCCATCTCTATTGCATGGATCTGACAGGGAAGGTGAGCGCCCAGCTCGATGGCATCACCATCTCCAACGGCTTGGCCTGGTCACAGGATCAGCGCACGATGTATTACATCGACACCCCGACCAGACGGATTGATGCTCTCGATTTTGACTCTGAAACCGGTTCGATTTCTCAGCGCCGCTCGGCCTTTGAGATTCCCGATGGCATGGGCTACCCCGATGGCATGACCATCGATGCTCAAGGCCGACTCTGGGTTGCCCTTTGGGCAGGTTGGGGGGTCGGATGCTGGGACCCCACGAGTGGAGAGCTGCTGGGCAAAGTCGAACTGCCCGTTGAATGTGTGACCTCATGCTGTTTTGGAGGGCCCGATTATCAAACGCTCTACATCACCACTGCCAGCCGAGACCTGGATAAGGAGGGATGGGTTCAACAACCCCTGGCTGGCGGTTTGTTTGCTGCCGAGGTGGGCGTGGGTGGTGGGGCCAGTCAGGTCTATCAAGGGCGCCTTTAGGGAAAGAGCCGCCAGGGAGATGAACCGGGTTCTAAGCACAAGTGATGAGTGATACACTTCCTGATCTGATCGACATTGGCTTGAACCTGACCCATGAATCCTTTGATGTGGACCGAGCCGCAGTGCTCGAACGCGCTCAGGCTGCAGGCGTTGGTCGAATGATTCTTACCGGAGCCACCCAGGAGGGTAGCCATCAGGCAGCGGAGCTGGCGCGCGCTCATCCGGGTCGCTTGTTTGCCACGGCAGGTATCCATCCCCACCATGCCAAAGAGGTGAATACGGACACAGCTCATCAGCTCAAATCCTTGCATGCCTGCCCCGAGGTAGTGGCCGTAGGAGAGTGCGGCTTGGACTGGTTTCGCGACTTTTCCCCTCGTCCGGTGCAGGAAAAAGTGTTCATTGAGCAGCTGGAAATGGCCGTCGAAAACCGTCTCCCTCTCTTTCTGCATCAGCGAGATGCCAGTGATGCCTTCCTTTCCATCCTGAGGGACTATCGCCCCAGGATCACCCGGGCGGTGGTGCATTGCTTTACCGACGATCGTGCCACCCTTTTTGGTTTGCTGGACCTGGATTGCCACATTGGCATTACAGGATGGATCTGTGATGAGCGCCGCGGGCGTCATCTCAAGGAGCTGGTGCCAAGCATCCCTTCCGACCGATTGATGATCGAGACCGATGCCCCTTACCTCATACCGCGAGACCTGGACCCCAAGCCCAAGACCCAACGCAATGAGCCGATGCATCTGGCCCACATTGCTGCGGTCATTGCGCGATGCGTTGAAAAACCACTCACGCAATTGGCTCAGGAAACCACTCAAGTCGCCGAAGCCTTTTTTGGTCTGGATGCTCGGCCGCCCTCCCAAGAAAACTCTGCTGACTCATGAAACTGATTTCCTGGAACGTCAATGGCATGCGAGCCGCCGTCGGTAAGGGGCTCATGGAATGGATTCCTACCGTGGAAAGCGACATCCTTTGTTTCCAGGAAACCAAGGCGCAGCCGGATCAGCTGGATGACCTTCCCTGGCCAGAGGGTTATCACCGCTACGTGTATTCGGCGGTCAAAAAAGGCTATTCTGGAACGGCAGTGCTCACTCGCATCAAGCCCTTGCGTGTCTGGAATGGCCTCGGGCTCGAGGAGCACGATCAGGAAGGAAGGGTGCAGAATCTGGAATTTGATGCGTTCACTTTGGTCAATGTCTACACCCCCAATGCCCAGAATGCACTGGCTCGCCTGGACTACCGCCTTGAATGGGATGCTGCTTTTTTGAAGCACCTCTGTGCTTTGAGGGAGCAAAAGCCTGTTCTTTTCTGCGGAGACCTCAATGTAGCCCACCAGGAAATCGACCTGGCCCGTCCCAAAGAAAATGTCAAAAACCCCGGATTCAGCCCCGAGGAGCGGGCTTCTTTCGATCGATTGATCGATGCGGGTTTCATCGACACCTTTCGCGTCTTCGAGCAGGGAGGAGGCCATTACTCGTGGTGGAGTTATCGGGCAGGGGCTCGTGCCCGGAATGTGGGCTGGCGGATCGATTATTGCGGGATATCCGCCTCTCTGGCATCCAAGCTCCGTTCTGCCTTCATCCTCCCTGAAGTCATGGGATCGGATCACTGCCCCGTCGGGGTGACTCTGGCCTTGGAATAGCTCGAGGCATAGCCACGGAGGTCTCCCTCTTTTCCTGTGGGCCGACTCAGCGCAAGCTTGAGTTTTGGTGATTCTTTCTCTAAGTAATCCACAGACCCTTTCCATGAAGACTGTTTTCTCCTCCTCAAGCACATTCCAACGTTTCAACCATCTGTGGCTGATGCTGATCTCCTTTCTGGCTCATGGTGTTCTGAGTCAGTCCATTGTTTCTCCCGACTTCTCCTTCCAGCCAAAGGATCGCATTGCCTTGGTGGGCGATACCCTGTTGGAGCGGGAGCAAACCTGGGGTTACATGGAAACCGCCATCACCGCGAGGCATCCGGCGCATGACCTGGTGTTTCGTAACTTTGCCTGGAGTGGTGACAATCCTCTGGGTCAGTCGCGGGCGAGTTTTGACTGGAGCAAACCCAAGGAGCAGTGGGTGCAGCGGATTACCCGCGAGTTGGAAGCCTTTGAACCGACGGTCCTGCTGTTGGGCTATGGCATGGCTTCTTCCCTGGAACATCCCAATCAGACTCGCGCGTTTCGCGACGAGCTGGTGGCCCTCATCGAGGCTTGCCGCGCGGTTTCCAAGAAACCTGCGGACCTGAGAGTGGTCTTATTGAGTCCCATGCGTCATGAGGCCATGGGGGCTCCCTTGCCCGATCCTTCGGATCACAATCAGGCTTTGGTTCGATATGTCCGTACCTTACGGGCCCTGGCTTTGGAACAGCAGCTGCCCTTTGTGGATCTCTACCACGATCTGGGGGATGGGCACGCCGATCCCTTCAAGCGCGCTTTCACGGAGAACGGGATCCATCCTGGTCCTTATGGGTATGCCAGAATCGCAGAGCTTATCAGTCGTGTTCTTTCTCACGAGCCTTGGCCCTGGCGTCTGGAAATCAACGACTCCGGTGTGCTGGAGGCAGCCTCCAAGGGTCTTCAGGTATGGGATTTCCAATCTCAGGCAGAAGGCATGGCCGTTACACTGAAGGATGATCTGTTGCCAGCGGCCAATGCTGACCCCAAGGATGCGCTGTTGCCGACCTCTCAAGCTCCTCGAATCATTCAGGTCAGCGGCCTGCCTCCCGGCCGTTATGCCTTGAAAATTGATGGCCAGATCTACGCCGTCTACTCAGCTGATCAATGGGCCCAGGGCCAGGTGTTGGAACGTGGTCCCCAATTTGATCAAGCCACCGCATTGCGTCATGCAGTGATTGAGAAGAATGAAACCTTCTTCCATCGATACCGCCCGCAGAATGAGACCTACCTCTTTGGTTTCCGCAAACATGAGCAAGGGCAGAATGCGGTGGAAATACCCCAATTTGATCCCCTGGTAGCGGAGCAGGAGAAGGAGATTCACGCCTTGGCCAAGGCCAGAAGGCATCGTTACGAGTGGGTGAAGGTGGCCAAAGACCTTTCGCCCTCACAGGCTTTGGCCTGGCGGCTCCCCCAACCGGCTGCGGTGGAAACCCGATCCCTGGATGCGGCTCAACGCGATCGCGATCCCAGCGCTCCGACCGATCGCTTTCAACTTGCACCCGAGGTCGAAATGACCCTTTGGGCGGAGACACCCCTCATCAGCAAGCCCATCCAGATCAATTTTGACCCGGAAGGACGTCTATGGATTGCTGGATCGCGACTCTACCCGCAGATCCAGCCCGGACAAGCTGCCGAAGACCAGATACTGGTCATGGAAGATACCGATCGGGATGGGGTGGCCGATCACACCACTGTCTTTGCCGATGGTCTGCTCATGCCAACGGGCATTGAGCCGGGGGACGGAGGTGCCTACGTCGGACAAAGCACCGAACTGCTCCACCTCAAGGACACCGATGGTGATGGACGCGCTGATCAACGTCGCATCGTTCTCTCGGGATTTGGCACTGAGGACACGCATCATATCCTCCACACCCTTCGATGGGGGCACGATGGTCAGCTCTACATGAACCAGTCCATCTACATTCACAGCCATCTGGAAACACCCCATGGTCTGGTTCGGCTCAACAGTGGTGGGGTGCTGCACCTTCGCCCAGACAACCTGGAGTTGGATGTCTATCTCCGAGGCTTCTGCAATCCATGGGGTCACCAATTTGATCTCTATGGACAATCCTTCGTGACCGATGGGGCAGGTTTTCAGGGGATCAGTTATGGCGTGCCAGGCGCCATGTATTTTACTTACGCAGGTGGACGTCGATTGCTCGATAGCATCAGCCCTGGTTCGTATCCCAAATTCTGCGGCCTGGAACTGGTTCAAAGCGCCCACTGGCCAGAGGACTGGCAAGGCTCGGCCATCACCTGTGATTTCCGAGCTCACCGCATCGTTCGTTTTGAAATGACCGAGCAGGATGCAGGCTATGCCGCACGCGAAGCTGGAGACCTCGTGCGTTCACTGGATCCCACCTTCCGTCCGATTGATGTGAAGATTGGTCCCGATGGGGCACTCTATATTGCCGACTGGAGCAACCCCATCATCCAGCATGGAGAGGTCGACTTTCGTGATGCTCGCCGAGACAAGGTGACGGGTCGGATCTGGAGAGTCACCTACAAGGGACGCGCTGCCCTGCCCCTGATGGATCTGCGCGCCATGTCTCACACCGAATTGTTGGACCAGCTGCTGACCGGTCATGGAGAGCGGCAAAAGCAGGTGCGCCGAGTCCTGACCGAAAGGGGTGCGGTCATCGGTCGAGATCTGGAGGCATGGCGGATGGCCCATCCCCAGACCCCTGCTCAGCTTCAGGCACTCTGGATGTATCAGTCCCTCAATCAGGTAGAGCCTACCTTGCTCAGATCTCTGCTGGAAGATGAGGATGGGCGGGTCCGTGCAGCAGCGGTGCGTGTCCTGAGCTTCTGGCAGGCATCCCTGCCCGATGGGGCAGCCCTCCTCGCTGCCCGGGTCAAGGATGCTCATCCCAGGGTGCGACTGGAGGCCATCAGGGCGTTGGCCAAAGTCGGCACGGGCTGGGCTGCGGCCACGGCACTGCAAGTGTTGGAACAGCCAATGGATCGATTCCTCGATTACGCCCTCTGGTTGACCATGAATGATCTGGCAGCGCCCTGGGTGGACGCCGTGGCTTCCGGGGCCTGGAAAGTCTCCGAGGAAAATAGAGCGGCTCTTGAATTTGGGCTGACGGCCATTCCGGGGAACCAGGCGGCCCAAATCCTGGAACCCATGACGGCCTCACTCCATCCCAACGCTCTTGCCGAAGGCCCGTGGATGCAGCTCATCGCCAAGGCGGGTACGCGCTCACAGCTCAATCGACTGATGCGGATCGCTGCGGATCCCTCGACTTCCGAATCGGTGGTCCTGGCCAGTCTGAGGGCTCTCAGAGAGGCGGCACGCTTGCGCAATCTGCAACCCGACCAAGGCCAGAATGCCTCGAACACCTTGCTGGGCCATTCCAGCCAGGCTGTCCAGGAGGCGGCCATTCAGTTGGTGCGGCAGTGGAAACGCAAGGAGGCCATGCCTGCCCTGGCCTCCATCGCCGGACATGTCTCCACACAGCGTGCGACTCGAGAGCAGGCCGTGGCGGCCATCGCTGCTCTGGGTGGGGCGCCCGCCTGGGAGGCACTCCAATCCCTTTCCCAGAATCCTGAAGCGGCCACGCTTCAAAGGAACATCGTGCAATCGATGGCACTTCTTCGCCCCAAGCAAGCCCTGCCGAAGGTCTGGGAACTCATGAATGGCTTGGAAGAGGAGGCTGCGCTCGAACAGCTCTGGACCTCCCTGCTGCAGCAAAAGCCTGTTTTTGAAGCCATTCAGTCCGGCATCGCACAGGTCAAACTCAATCGTTCAGCAGCTCAAGCGGGGATGCGAAGTGTTCAGAAGATGGGTCGCCATGAGCCGGAATTGATGCTGGCTTTGGAAAAGGCGGGAGGCCTGAGTGATACAGGGAGTGAAACGCTTGGTTCCGAATCCATGAAACAATGGGCGGCTCAGGCTGAGGCCCAAGGTGATCCCTACCGGGGTGAGCAGATTTATCGACGACCCGAACTGGGTTGCATTGCCTGCCATGCCATTGGGGGTGTGGGGGGGCAGGTGGGCCCAGATCTGACCTCCATCGGAGCCAGTGCCCCGACCGATTACCTGGTCGAATCCTTGCTCATGCCCAATGCCAAAATCAAGGAAGGCTATCATTCGGTTATTGTCGAGACACGCGATGAGGCCGAGTACAGTGGGATCCTGCAATCAGAAAATGATCAAGAGCTTTTTCTACGCAACGCTATCAATCAGGTCGTCTCCATCCCCAAGAAGGATGTGACTCGGCGCATCATGGGGACGTCGTTGATGCCCTCTGGATTGATCGATGCGCTTTCGGTTGAGGAACGTCAGGATTTGATACACTTCCTCTCTCGACTGGGAGAGTCCGGTCCTTTCGATGCGGCCCGCAATGATGTGGCTCGACGATGGAAGTTGCGTGCCGGGCGTCATACCGATGAACAGTTTGGCATCGACCGCATCATCGGCGATGTGGCGGGCCCCGCCTGGAAGCCTGCTGATACGATGGTCGATGGGCGTTTGCCCCAGTCGGCGATGGCCCAGGCTCTCCAGATTCGCAACATCAATCAGGTTACCAGCCTCATTGGCCTCATGGCGGCGGCTCGCTTTGAAAGCACGGGCAATACCCTGCAGCTGGATTGTAGTGCGCCTTCAGATGCGAGGCTTTGGATTGATGGCCGGGAAATGACCTACGACCCCAAGCTCCAACTGACCTTGCCAGCTGGAAGTCATACATTGATCCTGCAACTCAATCCCAAGAATTTGCCAGAGTCCCTGCGGGCGAACATTCAGGGGGCGACCTTTGTGTCCGATTTGTGATCGGACCCGAATGGGGGCACCGTTGTTGCCAAGGGTTCGATAGGAAAAAGACCGTAACAGCTTGAATCGTATTTTCATTGCCTCATAGTCAATTTCTTTCGCATGAGGCTCATGTTTGATTCACCTACCGAAGCGCCCATCCAAGTGCTGCGAACTGCTTGCAGTCGTGGCAAAACGTTGTTCCCCATGAGGCATTGGGTGCTCCTAGTGCCCGTGGTGTTCTTGGCTTTTTTGTTACTCGCAACGGGGTGCAGCCCATCTCCGGAAGCCGACTCATCCAATGGTCCCGCTCAACGGCCACCTACGCAGGTGGTGGCAGTGGCAGCCAAGGTGGAAGCGGTAGCCGATACCCTTTCTCTGATTGGTTCCCTGGCGGCCGATGAGATGGTAGCCCTTCAATCGGAAACGGCTGGAGTGATCGAACGCATTGCTTTTGAAGAGGGACAGCAGGTGGAGATGGGCCAGTTGCTCATGGAGCTCGACCAAAGCAAGCTGGCGGCCTCGGTAGTCGAAGCACAGGCCAATCTGGCCCTGAGCCAATCCAACTTTGAGCGCAATCAGGAGCTCCTCGACGGCGAGTTGATCTCCCGTCAGGAATTTGATCAGGCAAGGACTCGCTTTGAGGCGGATCAGGCCCTTTTGGATCTCCGCAAGCGCCAGCTGAAGGATACCCGCATCACCGCACCCTTTCGTGGGGTCGTGGGCGTCCGAGAAGTCAGCCCGGGCCAGGTCATCTCTCCCAATGTCACCCTGACCTGGCTGGTTTCTCTGGATCCCATCAAATTGGAATTCAACGTACCGGAGCGCTTTTTGAGCGTGTGTCGCCAGGGGCAGACTCTGGAGGTCAAGGTAGCCGCCTATCCTGAGATGAGTTTCACGGGCGAGGTTTATTTCGTGGCGCCCTTTGTTGAGCCCGAACTACGCACAACCTTGGTCAAGGCCCGCATCGCTAATGAAGAGAGCCTCCTCAAGCCAGGCATGTTTGCCACCGTCGATCTGACCCTCACCGTCCGGGAAGAAGCTATTGTCATTCCAGAACCTGCCCTGTTCCGCAGCCTCGATGAAGAGCGAGCCATGGTCTATGTGATCGATCAGGCGGGTCAGGCACAAATGCGAACCGTCCGCGTCGGCGAGCGCAAGGCACGGAAAGTGGAGATCCTTCAGGGCCTGACTGCGGGCGAAGAGGTCATTGTCGAAGGCACGCAGAAAATCGGCCCCGGTTCTCCAGTGGTCAGGGCTCCCGCCGAAGCGGCCCAGATCTACCAGTAGGCGCGGTCATGAGGCTTCCCGAACTGAGCATTCAACGACCTGTGCTGGCCACCATGATGAGCCTGGCACTCGTGCTCTTTGGGGCCATCAGCCTGAGTCGCCTGCCAGTCCGCGAACTCCCTGACATTGATCCGCCCATTGTCAACGTTACCACCGTCTACCCCGGAGCCAACGCCTCGGTGGTCGAAACCGAAATCACCGAGCGTCTGGAAGAAGTCATCAACAATGTGACCGGCATCAAGACCTTGACCAGTGAGAGTCGCGAACAAGTCAGCAACATCACCATCGAGTTCAATCTCTCCCGTGACATCGATATCGCAGCCCAGGATGTGCGGGATCGCGTTTCCCGTGTCCGGGGTCGCCTTCCGGAGAACATCGATGAGCCCGTGATTTCCAAGCAGGATTCCGATGCGCGCCCGATCATGTGGATCGGGATGAGCAGCGATCGATTCACGCCGCTTGAAATGACCGATCTCGCGGAGAAGCAAATCAAGAATCGCCTCCAGACCGTTGAAGGAGTTTCCTCCATTTTCATTGGAGGCGAACAACGCTTTGCCATTCGCCTGTGGCTGGATTCGGAAAAAATGGCTGCCCATCAGGTCACCGTCCTGGACGTGCAACGGGCACTCACCGAGCAGAATGTGGAGCTCCCCAGTGGTCGGGTGGAAAACTGGGACCGTGAGATGACGATCCAGACACAGGGAGAACTCAAAACCGTGGCCCAATTCAACCAGCTGGTGATCCGTCAGGATCGAGATCGTTTCGTGCGATTGCGTGATATCGGCTATGCCGCTGAAGGGGTGGAAAACGAGCGCACAGGGGCACGCAACAATGGGAAGCCCTGTATTTTTCTGGGAGTGGTCAAGCAATCCAAGGCCAACTCGGTTTCGGTTTCCCATGGCATTCGCGACCAGCTCGAGCTGGTGCGTCCGACCTTGCCTGATGGGATCGAAATGGTCGTCAATTACGACGAATCCAATTTTGTGGAAGATTCGATTCGCGAGGTGTGGTTCACCCTGGCCTTTGCTTTTCTCCTGGTGGTCACGGTCATCTACGTATTTCTCCATAATTTTCGCGCCACGTTAGTCCCGGCAGTGGCCATCCCTGTTTCCATCGTGGCCTCCTTTGCGGTGATGCACCTCATGGGCTACTCCATCAATATTCTCACCTTGCTTGCCCTGGTCTTGTCCATCGGCATTGTGGTCGATGATGCCATTGTCGTGTTGGAAAACATTCACCGTCACATTGAAGAAGGCTTGTCGCCTTTCCAAGCGGCTCTCAAGGGCATGAAGGAAATCACTTTTGCCGTCATCGCCACGACGGTGGCCCTGGTGGCGGTGTTCATTCCCCTGGCCTTTCAGTCCAGCACCACCGGTCGCCTGTTTATCGAGTTTGCCATTGCCATTGTGGCTGCTGTGGTCGTGTCCACCTTCGTGGCTCTCTCACTGACTCCCATGATGGCCTCGAGAATTCTCCAATCCTCCAACCATAAACCCGGTGGGCTGGTCCGACTTTTCGAGAGCGTGATGCAGGGTCTCACCCGGGGTTATCGGGGTCTCCTGGAACGTCTCCTCAACCGCAGTGCCATCGTGCGACTTGGGATGCTGGGAACCCTCGCCGTGGTTCTGCTTCTGGCCAGCCGCATGCTCTACACCCATCTGGAGGGTGATTTCCTTCCAGAAGAAGACAAGGGTCGGCTGCTCTGCTTTGTGATTGCTCCGGAGGGGTCCACCACGGAGTACACCAACCGCATGCTCCTGCAAATGGAGGAGATTCTTTCCAAGACCCCTGAGGTTGAAATCTACGGGTCTCTGGTGGCTCCCGGATTCTCTGGGCCCGGGTTAGCCAACAATGGCATCGTCTTTGTGCACCTGGCCAAGGAGCGCGATCGTACGGTTCAGGAAATGGTCAATGCTCCCGATGGGCTGCGCAGTCAGTTTTTCTCTCAGGTGGAGGGGGCGATTGCCATTCCCAATATTCCCAAGACGATCAATCGCAGCTTTCGCTCTCCGTTTCAGGTGGTGATCCAGGCGGGGGATCTGGAGCAACTGGATGGCTTTGTCACCGACTTCGTCAACCAGCTCCGACAATCGGGTTTCATTCAGAATGTCCAGAGTTCCTTTGAAATGAACAAACCTGAGCTCAAGCTGGACATCGATCGCGATCGCGCATCGGCCCTCAGGGTTTCGATTCAGGATATTTCCAGAACCTTACAAATCCTCTTTGGCGGGCTCGATATCAGTCGCATCAAACGAGATGGTAAGGAATACGATGTGATTGCGCAGCTCGAACGCACCAGCCGTTTGACGCCGGAACATCTCGATCGGATCTACGTGCGCAATCAGGATGGTCGATTGATTCAGCTCTCCAGTATCGTGCAGCGTCAGGTGGGCGTCGCGCCCAACAAAATTGAGCGTTACAATCGCATTCGCAGCGCCACTATCTCGGGCACTCCGATGGGCGTGACCATGGGAACCGCTGTGTCGCGGGTGAAGGAAATGCTCGAAGCACAAATGCCAGCGGGCTTTCTCTACGATTGGTCGGGAGAATCGCGGGATCTGCAGGATGCAGGTCAGGAAATTGGTTGGGTCC
>MDSZ01031552.1_pt1 | contig 23133 bp, 24 predicted proteins | sample 811201 | NCBI WGS metagenome assembly MDSZ01 (sample SAMN05326647, study PRJNA326480) | marine metagenome | isolation source: seawater | place: Indian Ocean: North | collected 2010
CTTTTATTGTAACTAAAAACTTCACAAGAAATTTTTTTTAATTTAAAATTATCAAACAATTTTTTTAAAAAAATATATTCAACAACTGCACCAAGCCCTTTTAAAGATTTATTGGATAAATAAAAAGCCCAAGAATTTTTTTCGAGGTCCAAAATTACTATTCCTCTTAACTTCAATTTGTAATAAACAGAAAATAATCTTTTTGTATTATCTTCAAGTTGTTTCTTAAACCAATTTCTATGAGTATCTACAGATATAATTTCTTGATTAATACTATTTAACCTGACACTTTCCTCATTTCTCATTTGTAACATCTTTAATGAAAATTCTTCATTGTTTTGTTGGATTAACTCAACTGATGTGTCTTTGAAAATTTTTTTTAGATTCATAAAAAAGGTAGAATGTTTAGTATACAAAACTGTATAATAAAAGTATATAACGCAGTATTATAAATAATTATAATGAAACTAAAAATTGGAAATTTTAAATTATCAAACAATAGTAGACCAATATTTGTAGCAGAAATTTCAGGAAATCACTGCCAATCTCTATATTTGGCAAAAAAACTTTTAGTCTCAGCTAAAAAAGCAGGTGCAGATTTTGCTAAACTTCAACTTTATGAGCCAATGGATATGACTTTGAATACCAATAATAAAGAATTTATAATCAAGGATCCAAAAAGTCCTTGGTATAAAAAATCTTTGTATCAAGTTTATAAAAAATCATGTACAGACAAAAAACTTTTTAAGAAAATATTTTCTTACGCAAAAAAAATCAAATTACCATGCTTTTCAAGTATATTTAATCCAGAGTCGGTTAGTTTTCTTGAAAAGCTAGGAGTGCCTGCTTATAAGATTTCTTCCTTTGAAATAAATCATATTCCTTTAATTGAGAAAGTTTCAAAAACAAAAAAACCAATCATTTTTTCAACTGGTGTTGCTAGCTATAATGAAATATCAGAAGCAATAAAAATTTGTAAGAAAAATGGAAATAAAAAAATAATTATTCTTCATTGTAGCAGTGAATATCCAGCAATTTTAGAAAATTGTAATTTGAATCATATTATGATTTTAAAAAGAAAATTTAAATGTTTAGTTGGTTTTTCAGATCATACAAAGGGATTGACTGCTCCATTAGCTGCTATAACAAAAGGTGCGGTTTTGATTGAAAAACATTTTAAGCTAAATGAAAATAAATCATTTATTGACGGAGATTTTTCTGTAACACCTGAAGAATTCAACAATATGACAGTTATTGGAAAAAAATTAATTGTTACATCGGGCAAAAAATTTTTTTCTAGAAATAAATCAACTCTCTTTAATTCAAAATTCAAAAGATCAATTTATATTTCTAAAAATTCAAGAAAGGGTGAAAAACTAAGTGAAAACAATATATCGATTATACGATCAATCAAAGGTTTGCATCCTCGTGAATTTAATAATGTTTTAAACAAAAGGTTTACTCAGAATGTAAAAATGGGTATACCATTGCACTTTAAGCATTTTAAATGAGAAGAAAAATATACACTTGGAAATCAAAAAAAGATTATACATATCTTAAAAATAGAAAAAAATTTTTAAATAAAAACTTTAAAAATAGACTTGACTATTTAGTTGACGGTTTTCCAAAATATGCAAAAAGGCAAGAAATTACTAGATTTTTAGCAAGAATAGATTTGTTTAAAAAAATAATCAAAACCCAAGGCTCTATTGTAGAGTGCGGTGTTTACTCGGGTAATGGAATTTTCACGTGGTCTCTTTTATCATGTATTCATGAACCTATCGGCGGTATTTTAAGAAAAGTGATAGGTTTTGATACCTTTGACGGTTTCCCAAGTATAAATTCTAAAGATACAAAGTCTGGAAAATTGAATTGGAAAAAAGGAGACTTAAGACAAAAAACTTATAGCGAATTAAACCAAGCGAAAACTATATTTGATCAAAATAGATTTTTGAGTCAAATGAATAAAATCGAATTAGTAAAGGGAGATTTTTTAAAAACAGGTCCAAAATATATTAAAGATAATCCTCACTTAATAATATCTTTATTATTTTTAGATTTTGATTTGTATGAACCTACAAGGAAAGCACTTGAAATTTTTTTACCAAGGATGTCAAAAGGCTCTGTAATTGTTTTTGATCAAATTAATCATAGCTTATGGCCTGGAGAAACACTTGCATTATTAGAAAAATTTAATTTAAACAAAAAAAGAATAAAGAAATATGATTACGAGACAAACATGAGCTACATCGAAGTTTAAATAATGGAAAATATTTATAAAGAATTTAAATTTAACGATAAATATAAAAAAAAATTAATTAGTTTTCTAAAAAATCAAACTACTATCGAAACCGGTGGTAATAAAATCTTTGATGGTACTTATAATCATTTATTACAAATACCGGATGAACTGTGTGAATTAATCTTTTTTCTAAAAAAATTTGAAAAAAAAAATAAAGTTAAATTTAATAATTTTTTGGAAATTGGTTTTAGCCACGGAATTACAAATACAATTTTATCAAAATTTTTCAATTTTAATACAAATGTAGCTGTGGATTTATTAGGAGCTCATTTAATTGGAACTACCTTTTTAGCAAATTTAAGGTTTAAAAACCTTATTTTAATCTGCTCCGATTCTTCCTCTAAAAATACATTGAAAAAAGTAAAAAATTTAAGTCCATTCGATTTAATATTTATTGATGCTGATCACAAATACGAGAGTATTAAAAGAGATTTTTATAACTATAATATTTTATTGAAAGAAAAAGGTGTACTTATAATGCATGATATTTTTTTACCAAACTCAGGATCAAAAAAATTTTGGGAGGAACTAAAGAAAAAAAAATTAAGAAAGTTCAAATTTAAAGAAATTATCTGTAAAAAATATTCATTTAAATATGGAATAGGAGTGATTTTTAGAGAGTAATATGAATAAATCAAATAAAAACTTATTAAACAACGGTTATATAATTTTTAAGAATAAATTAAGCCACAAAGTTTGTGATGATTTAGTTTTGAAAATTGAAAAGTTATTACAAAAAAAGAGAAGTAAAAAAAATCATCTAGATGAAGGATCAATTTTTGGTCAAGAAACTTTAAGAGATCTAGTATTGAGAGAACCAAAATCCTTCCTAAAATTAATAAGTAACAAAACTATAATAGATACTTTAAATGATTTATTCAAAGATTCGTTTATTTTAGAAAATATCATGGCAAGTAACAGTGTTAGTGTAAAAAAAAAATACAAAAGAATTGTACATATCGACTCACATCTTCCAACAACTAATCCTAACTTAACAACTGACGCAGTGGCAATGATTTGTTTAGACGATTTTACAAAAAATAACGGAGCAACTAAAATTTGGCCAAATAGTCACCTCTCAGGTATCAGGATACATCATGATAAAGCAAAATTTAAAAAATTTAAAAAAAAACCAATTTTTGTTGAAGCGCCTAAAGGGTCTATAGTGATTTTTTTGGGTCAACTTTGGCACCAGATAGGCAAAAATATAAATAATAAGAGAAGATGGGGAATATTAATTCACTATAAAAGATGGTGGATAAAACCATCTACTGATTTTACGAGATGCGGAAAAAACATTTATAAATTACTAAATAGAAAGCAGAAAGAATTATTCGGTTTTAATTCAATAGTTCCAAGGTTTAACTTTAAAACTCATTCTAGAAATGCAAAAACCTTAAGAAAAATTACGCAATTAGATGATAACTATGAAAAAGTTTTAAGATATTAAATAATTTTGAGGATATAATGAAGAAAAAAATTAACCCATTAAAAATAATTGATCAAATAGAGAGAATAAGAAGTAAAAATAATTATAACTGGATGAACTTGCTAAGGATTGCTTTTAAAAAATCACCCAAAGAAACCTCTATTATTATTGGAAATATTTATAGAGAGGACGCCAAAATAACAAAACTTGTTAAAAAATTAATAAAAAAAAACTAAGTTTTGTAATTCTTTTTATTATAGTAATAACTTGTTATAAGTATATCGGTATCAAAAAATGGTCTTAAAAAAAAAAATAAAAAATTTACGGAATGGTTCTGGTCAGAAGCTTTGGAAAGAAGCGAAAAAAATTATACCAGGCGGGAATATGTTTTTGTCAAAAAAATCCGAAATGTATTTACCTCACTTATGGCCATCATACTTTAAATCAGCAAAAGGATGTTATGTAAAAGACTTAGATAATAAATTGTACGTTGATATGACAATGGGTATAGGAACAAATATACTTGGGTACTCAAATAATTTTGTTAATAAAGCAGTTATCGATGTAATTAAAAAAAGTAATATGTCCTCGTTTAACGCTGCAGAGGAAGTTTTACTCGCAAAAAAATTACTTAAAATTCATAAATGGGCTGGAAGTGTAAAATTTGCTAGAACCGGCGGTGAAGCTAATGCTTTATCTTTAAGAATAGCAAGATCAAATAATAAAAAAACTAATGTTGCGTTTTGTGGTTATCATGGTTGGCATGATTGGTATTTAGCTGCAAATCTTAATAAAAAAGATAACTTAGACAAACATTTATTAAAAGGATTAAATCCTCTTGGAGTGCCCAAAGAACTTAAAAATACTGTTTTCCCTTTTGAATATGGAAACTATAAACAAATATCAAATTTAATTAAAAAGAAAAAAATCGGGATTATTAAAATGGAAATTTCAAGAAGCCTCAAACCTGATTTAAAATTTTTGAAATTTATAAAATCTACATGTAAAAAGAAAAAAATAATTTTGATATTCGACGAGTGTACCTCAGGATTTAGACAAACATTCGGAGGTCTTCATAAACTTTATAATATGAATCCGGATATAGCAGTATTCGGGAAAAGTTTGGGAAATGGTTTTGCTATTACTGCGGTTATAGGAAGAAAAAAAATAATGCAGTATTCAGAAAATAGTTTTATGAGTAGCACTTTTTGGAGTGAAAGAGTTGGGTATGCTGCTGCTTTAGCAACTTTAAAACACATGGAAAAAACAAAATCGTGGAATAAAATTTCTTATCTGGGAAGTTACTTTAGAAAAAAATTAAAAGAAATTGCAGAAAAAAATAGTATTAAGATTGAAATTAAAGGCCTTCTAGCCATTCCAAATTTCTCAATTAAAAACGACTCCAAAAATATTTATAAAACTTATATAACGCAAGAAATGTTAAAAAATGGTTTTATTATAAACAACTCAGTTTATATAAGTATTAGCCATAATAAAAAAATTTTTGATAAATTTTTTCTAGTTTTAGATAAAATTTTTAAAGATATAAACAAATTTGGATCAGAGAAAATCATAAAAAAATCTCTTGATAGTAAAGCGAGTAACTCCAGTTTTGGCAGATTAAACTTAAAATAAATTTCTTAATTTTTTCTTTTATGTTGCTCTAAATAATATGGAATTGTTTCTTTGAGGCCTTTTATTAAACTCCATTGTAATTCATAATCTAAGTATTTTTTAAGATTTTTTGGATCTAAATTAATCTCAATTTTATGTTCTCCAGGTCTCATTTTGACAAATTTTTTGTTTATTTTCTTTCCCCAGGCCTCTTCTAAAGCAGATACAATATCTAAAACAGAATGGTTTTTTCCACTTCCAACGTGCACAATATCAGTTCCAGTATTTATTTCTTTATCAATTATTCTAAAAAAAGACTCAGATACATCTTTTACATAAATATACTCAGATTTTTGTAACCCATCACCATATATAATGACCTCGTTTTTGCTTAGAGTATCCATGATGAAAGAGGGAACGACTTTTTGGTAATTAAATGGTGCCTTTAAATCTGCTTCTAACCATCTTTCCCTGGAACCATAAATATTTCCCAGTTTTAAACATGAAACATTTAATCCATATTCTTTATTGAAAAGCTGTGCAATTTTTTCTACAGCTCCCTTAGTAATTTTATATGGATTTAACCATGTTACATCTGGAGTTGTTGGCACTACAACTTTTTTATAATTATATTTTTTTGTCATCTTTAAAATTTTAGTAGTGCCTAAAACATTAGTTTTTACTACATCTTCTATGTCATATGTGGTTATAGTTTCTGAAGTTCCTAAAATTGCTGCCAGATGTATAAAATATTCATTTTTTGAAATAAGTTTTTCAAGTTTTGAATAATCATTTACATCCAATTTTTCAAACTTAAGATTTTTATTATTTTTTGATAATTCACTAATTTCTGGAGACTCCCAAAGGTCTACTACTGTAATCTCATAATTTTTATCAATAAATTCTTCAACGATATGACTTCCAATAAATCCACAACCACCAGTGATTATAATTTTTTTCATAATGTTTAATATTTTTTTAATTTTGTATTGTCAAGAGAATAGTTTAAAGATAATTAAGTAATAAAGTTTTAAGTAATTTTTTATTATTAATCAACTTTTTGATGATGTAAAAATCTGTCTTAACATTTATATCAGTGGTTTCAAATGGATCAACTATATAACCAACACATTTTCTTGGATCGAAAGGCTTATCCGTTTGAATTTTTGATTTGTCTTTAAAATATTTTATGAAATATTTGACTTTAGTTATTTGTAGTGCAGAAGAAAATTTAAAAAATTTTGGTATATCTTGAGATCTCTCAAAAGAAAAATAATTTTTTCCTTGAAAATTAAATAAACCAAATTTTACAACTTTTTTTTTTACATTAATCAGTTGAAAGGGTTGATCGTTTGATGGGTAAATAGAAACAATTGAATTAAATCGATTGTTTTTTTTCAAAATTTTAAGCGCTTTTAAAATAGATTCAGATTTTAAAAAAGGATTAGTTGCCGGGACAATAATTAAAAATAAAGGAAATTTTCTAAATTTTTTTTTGTATTCTTCCAAAAAATTTACAACTGCTGATAGCATTGAAGAATTTGGCGAGGATAATTTTTTTGGCCTTATTCCAAGGATTTTAGCACCATTTCTTTTCGACATATTTGCAATTTTAGAAGAATCAGTGGATACAAAAACATCACCAATATTTGTCTTCAAGCAGTTTTGAATTTTATTCACTAAAATAGACTTATTTTTGATTTTTTTTAAATTTTTATTTTTTATTCTTGTAGAACCACCTCTTGCAGGAATGAGAAACACTGCTGACATTTAAATTAAAGTTTTTTCCAATTAAAAGATGTATTAATGTCAAATCCTCTAATTTTTTTTGATTTACTTTTTCTAAATAAAAAATTATTTTTTTTATAAAATTTTATTACCTCGCTTAAACTGTAGCTAAATAATTTTTTCTTCTTTTCCATAAGTTCTAAAAAGATTTTAATTATTTTAAAGTCATTTTCATTATCTAAAGTCATTCTTATATTTCTATAGTCTTTACCTATATTTAAAGTGGCATTTTGAATTTGTTGAATATTATCCTCAACATAAAACGTTAAATACTCTGTATTTTTTGTATCTACTGAAATTTTTTCTATATCAAATAGCAATTCTTTATTAAAAATTTCCACCTCCATTCCACTAGGAAGCTTTTTATTATTAGAGTACTCCAAATTGTTTTTAAGATGAAATTCGATATTTTTATCTAAGTAATAAGGATCAATCAAAATATCATCACCAGTTATTCGTAAAGCCAAATCACAATTTTTTTTCTTTATTGCACCATTCATTCTTTTTAATACATCAAGGTTATTACCGAAAAAAACATCTATTTTATGTTTTTTTGCAATATTTTTGAAAATTTTGTCCTCTTTCTTCCTTGTTGTACATAAAATAATTTTATTAATTTTTTTAGCCTTTTTAACTCTAAGGATTAAGTGTTCTATTGTCATTAAACCACAGATTTTTTTAAAAGCTTTTCCCGGCAATCTTTCTGAAGCAGATCTTACAACTATAAGAGCTACAACTTTATTATTAACCAAATATTTATTAATAGGAAAATGTTTCTTAATATTTTTCAGAGTTTTTTTTTTTAAAAAGTCTTTAGGATTTACTGAATTTATATAATTATTTTGGGATCTTTTCATAGTAAGATGGCTTTTTTTTATAATTGAGTTTTTTGAGATAAAATTCTTTGTAAACCATATTTTTTTAAACTTATTTCTATAATTTATTTCAGCTTCACTAAAATCAAATTTTTCTTTTCCTAAAATTTTAGTCTCTAATTCCTTATTTATTCTTATTTTTTTATTAGATTTAATAATCTCAACAAATTTTTTTAATTCATTAGGTTGGAGAGAGGAATAATAGTCAATTCTATTTTTTAATCTTTTTAAGATTACGTGCTTTTCAATATATCTTGCTCCTAAATTTTTAGCTACTTGTGGTATTAAAAATGCATTTTTACCTCCACCGTAGGTATGATCTTGAAATCCAAAATTGCAATTGTTAGAAAATATGCTTTTAAAAAATAAAATTCTTCTCAAATTATTATCTTGTATTTTCGTTGGATAGGCTTGAAATCCATGCATTAATATAGGTTTTATATTCTTATTGTTTAAAATTTTGATTGAAGAATGAATTTCTTTAATAGTACTCCCTCCTGCAGATAAAAAATATTTTTTTGATTTATCATTGATATAATCTAAAATCTCATAATTATTTAAATCAGATGAATGTATTTTAAATCCATCAAGGTTGCATTCTTTGGCTAGTTTAAATGCTTCAATTCCAAAAATATCTGCATAAATATAGGTACCAAAATTTCTTAAAGAATTAATCAAGTCTTTCCAAATAGTTTTATTAAAACTTTGATTTTTGAAATGTTGAAACTTTGGATGATTTTTTGATAAAAGTTCTTCAGCAAAGTAAATTTGAAACTTTATAGCGTCTACACCTGATTGTTGGCATGCCTTTGCCAGTTTATATGCATAATCTGGGTCTCCCTGATGTGTATTCGCAATTTCAGCAATTACTTCAGTTCTTAAATTCTTTCCCATTTATATGTATCTTTGAAAGAACAATTTTTGCAAATTTCAACGTCTTCGATATTTCCTTCTATATGTTTTTTTCTTACTTTGTTTATGTGGATATTGTGCCAAATTTCTTTGATAGAGGAAACTCTTTGCTCAGGTTTGTTAAAATTTTCAATTTTTTCTAAATTCATTAATTCAAAACCTTTAGCTCGATCTTTTGCTTTTTCAAAAACTTTTTTCAGGTCACTAGAACCAGTTTTAATTGCTAGCTTATCAACATAACCTACTGAATGACTGGAGCCCCAATCATAACAACACATACTCACTTTTCCATCATAAGTTATTTGCAATCTTTGAAATGGTTGTTCGCACGGCAACCTTTTTTTAGAAATAAAAATTGTATTATCTATATCAAAAAGAACTTCAGCATCCTCTATTTGCTTATTCTTGAGTTTTTTTATTGCGTCGGTTTTTAGTTTTTCATCTATATCTTTTAACTTTCCTCCTCTTTCAGAATATTGTTTTACGGAAACATCATCAACAATATTTTTGAATAAATCAAAAAACTGTTTCTGCTCATTTCTAGTATCTTTTGTCAGCACCATTTGTATTTTGGTTCTAGGGAACTTTGCTTTGAGTTTAGTCTTCACTTCACTAAACTTTTTAATATTTTCAATTACTTTATTAAATGTATTTTCTTTAAATCTCCCAGGTCTCATTTTTTCATAACTTGATTTAGTTCCTCCGTCGAACGAGTAAATCATTAAATCTAAACCAGAATTTATAATTTTTTGGGAGGCCTCCTCATCAAGTTCAGTTGCATTAGTATTTATAATTGTTTCAATAACTCCTTTTTCTTTCGCGTAATTAATAATTTCAAAAATTGCAGGATTTAATAATGGTTCACCTCTCCAATTAAACTTCATTGAAGGAACTTTTAATTCTGCCGCTTGATCAATTAGTCTAAATGCAAGCTTTTTATTCATAATTTTATCAGGCGTTGCTACAGTTTGTCTAAAACAATGAGGACATGCCAAATCACACACCGAAGCTAGTTCAAGATCAATACACAAAGGAGAAAGGTTTAATTTTTTGAATTTATCTCCAAATAATTTTTTATTAAAACAACTTTGAGGTTGTCCACGCCAGCCACTTCTATAATCTAAATATCTTTTTTTAAATTCAGATAGTATTCCTTCATGTTCTGTTTTTGCTTTATTTTTTACATTGTAAAGAAATGCTTTGTTTATGTGCATATTCTCAGTCATAAAATTTATTTTATCTTGCTCACTGCCAGATAAATTTTTTATGGCTTTATAAGATATATCTTGAGAGACAATAGCTTTTGACATAATTTATTTTTTTACGTAGCAATTTATATATTAATTAAAAAATGAAATATATATAATAATTTATGCAAAATTTTCCTACTAAGTTAATCAATTCTACATATGAAGTTAAGTATTGTCCCTTGTGTAATTCTAAAAACTCTAAATTTTATAAGTATTTTTATAAAAATAGGTATACAGAGGAATTTTCTAATTTAATCAGAGTTGAGCCTGACTATTTGATGCATAACATTTCCCAAAGAATTTGCGTTAAATGTAAACTAGTATTCAAAAGGAGATGGTTTAAGAAAAAAATATTAAATATCATTTATAATAAAATAGCACCACATCACCCCAACGGTTGGGATATTTACTCTAATAAATTTTCCAAAAAATATTTTACTAATTTACTTTTAAAATTAAAAAATCAAACTAATGAATTAAAAAAAAATATCTTAAAGAGATCCTTAATATCAATAATTCAATCGATTGACGACAAAAATATTAAAATTAAAAGAATGATAGAAAAATTTTCTGATTTAATTAATAGCGATGAATACAAGATTAAAAATTCTGACAAGAAAAAAATATTAAAACTTATTACTAAACCAAAAAAATTTTCTAGGTTTACAGGCTTTAATGATTATGAACTTTTTGATTTTATAATAAAAAAAACTGGAAAATTAGAAAATTACACTGAAATAGGCTGCCCTTTATGGGGAATGCACAAAATAGCGAAAGAAAAGAATCTCAAAACTTATCATATTAGACCTGATTACGATTTTTTTTGGGGTAAAAATTGTAAAAAAAACTCGGTGAAATGTGAGATAAAACTTGGTGAAACAAAATTTCTTAATTTTAATAAATTAAAAAAAAAATATGACTATATTGGAATTTACAATTATATTGATCACATAAATAATTTATCGAAATTTCTTAAATTAGTATTTCAGAGATTTAAATCTGTTGGAATAATTCAAGAAGATAAGGTAAGAGGTTATCCTATTCAACATAATTATGGAATCAATTATGACTGCATGAGGTATATTGCAAAAAAATATGAAAAAAAGTTAATTAAGAATAATCGATTATTTAATAACTCTAAATATAATTTTTATTTATTTCTTTAAACTAAAAAAATTTAAATATGTGTGGCATTTCGGGAATAATCAATTTTAATAAAAAACCTAATAAAATTATTGCTCAAAATATGAGCAATGCAATACTACACAGAGGTCCCGATTTTCAAAATAGTTGGTCCAATAATTTTTGCACTCACAATATTGCTAGGCTTTCTATTGTAGATTTAAGTGAAAATGGCAATCAGCCTTTTTTAAGCAAAGATAAAAAAATTTCGATAGTATATAATGGAGAAATATATAATTTTTTGGATATTAAAAAAAAATATTTTCCAAACAGTAAATTTAAAGGAAATTGTGATGGAGAAGTTTTAGTAAATTTATATGAAAAATTTGGAATTAATTTCATAGATAAAATTAAAGGAATGTTTGCAATTAGTATATCTGATGAAAGAAAAAAAAAAACATTACCTGATTAGAGATAGGTTTGGAATAAAACCTTTGTACTATCATTTAAATAATAAAACAAAAGAAGTCACATTTTGCTCGGAGGTACAAGGAATATTTATAAATAATGTTGAAAAGAGAGAAAATTTAGAAGAAATCAAAAAATACTTAAATAATGATTTATTGGCCTGTAACACTGAAACATGGTTCAAAGACATTTTTCAATTGCAGTGTTCACATTTTTTGGAAATATCAAAAAATAATTTAAGATTAAAAAAATATTATAAAATTGAAGATCACATAGATGAAACTAAAGATGAAAATGAATCTATTTTTAAAAATGAAAAAAAGAAATTATTTCAAGCTCTTGAACTCTCTTTTAAACAACATTCAATTTATGATGTTAAAGAGGGAATTTTCACCTCTGGTGGTGCCGATAGCGCGTTGTTACTTGCTTTAAGTAAGAATATTAAGAAAAAAATTAATACTTTTACTTTTAATTTTAAAGAAAAAAAATACAGTGAAATTAAGGAGGCAAAAAAATTAGCCAGTGAATGTAAATTTTCTAATGATGATGCAATTTTGCCTAATAAAGAACTTCTGGATTATTATTTTAAAGTAATTAGAATTCAACAGGAACCTATATCTTCTCTAAGAGTTGTTTCTCATCATCACCTTTATGAGCATGTAAAAGACAAGGCCAAAGTTATTTTTGAAGGTTCTGGTGGTGACGAAATAAGTGCTGGATACAGATATCAAGTTCTAGGTTGGTACTTAGATATGTTGAAGAAAAAAAAAATTAAAAAAATTAATAGAGAATTTTCAAAATTTTTATCTAATTACGAAGAAAAGACAAAATATTTAGACGGGAGTTTAAACAGACTTTTTGGTCAAGGCGGTTCTACTTCAGATGGCTCTATATTTTTTGATAAAAATTTTTTTAATAATGATTTCAAGAGGAATTCAAATTCAGATTTTGAGATTACAAGACCTTTTAAAAGTAATATTAGAAACTCCCAATATGTTGATTTACATTATTTTAAATTACCCAGAAGCTTAAGATATGCTGATAGAGCAGCAATGAGACACAGCATTGAAACAAGACTTCCTTTTTTAGATCATGAACTAGTTGAAAATTGTATACAAATGCCATCTAAATTTAAATTTATCAACCAACAACAAAGGTTTCTATTTAAAGAATATATTAAAAAAAAAATGAAAAACTTTAAGTTCGAAAATAAAAGATCAATCGCTGATCCACAGCAATCTTGGCTAAAGGTAGAATTTAAAGAATATATACTTGATACATTAGCTAATAATTTTAGTAAAAGTGATGATATTTTTGATTATAAATATATAAAATCATTTTATAACAAATTCCTCTCCTCAAAAAAACATATTAACTCCTATTTTATTTTATCTTTTTTAAATGTAATTACTTGGAGAGATAAAGTTCTTAAATAATTTTATTTTAAATAATTTTCAATAATTGATTTTTTATAATTGTTATTTTCATCATGTGGCATAATTTTTTTACTATATTCCTTAAATTTTTCACCCCAATCATCTGGGTTCATCAACTTAATTTTATCAATTAAAACAGTCATTTCATTTAAATCGACAGAATTACTCCAAAATAGACCTTTTTTTTCGAAGTTATGATCTAAACCATAAATTGGAAATTTATCTGTAAAAGAGATACATTTATAACCTCTAGATAAAAACTCAAAGCCTAGTGTTGAGTCAGTAAATATAATTAGATTTCCTTCATTAAATATCTTTTTATAATCTAATGAATTTCTATCAATATCCCAAGGTATAAAAGACCAGTTATTACTATTAAAGTAACTTTTAAAGAATAGTTCTCTAGTTTTCAAATTACTGTGTGAATTGATTTTAAAATTTGAGTCGTAAAAACCATATTTTTCCTTAAAATAGACCTTTAAAGAGTTTTTTTCACAATATTTTAATACGTTTAAAAAAACTTTTTTTTCAAAGTTATAATTATTATTATTTGGTGTATGTATTTTTCCTGAGATAAATATTACATTGTCATAATTAGACTTTTTTAAAAAAGGTAGATTATTGTTATAAGTTGGTCCACTTAAAAAAAAATTAGTTTTGATAAATTTTGATAAAATTTGTTTTTCGTAATTAGAAAAAACAAAATAAGCATCACAACTTAAATCATTCTCATCTTTCTTTAATAAGTTATAAAAAAATGGATCTCTTATTGCTTTTTGATCAGCGATAATTTTAACATTTTTAACAAAATTTTTAAGGTTGAAGAAGGCAGGATTATTGTCAATCGCAGAATAAATTATTTTTGGATTAACTTTATCAACATAATTTTTAATATAACTCTCTCTTATTTTAAAAGGATTATTTATTAAACTTTTAATTAGTATGAATATATTTATTTCCTCCAATCTAACAGCCATAGAAGATATTTTATAATTTTTAAATAAGATTTTTGCATTAGGTAAGCTATAAATATCATACACCAAAACATCAGCTTTTTTTGGAATTGTAAATTTTAATCTAATTTTTATTATCTTTTTAATAAATTCAAACATTTTCATAATATATTTTATAAATTTTAAAATTTTTTGCTATTAATATTAGCAAGTCTATTGATACGAAATGAGTTTTTTTAAAATAAACTTCCATGAAAAATATTCCTTAGGCTTTAAATTACAAGCAATCTTTTTAATTATTTGTAAATCTTTTGAGTTATCTAAGGTTATTCTGAATTTTGAATAATTCAATTCAGCCTTATAATTACCTTTTGAAATTTTTTTAGATCTTCTCAAAAAAGGAGTGACATGTTCAAGATCATAATTTGATGAGGCATTTTTCCAACAATATTTAAGTGATTTGTAATTAAAAATTTCAATATCGAACCCATCAGGAAAACTAGGAGGGTTGGTATTACAATAATAATCAAAGTTCAATTTAAAATAATTTTTAGCTAAATTATCAATTAGTTTAGGGTCAGCAAAAGGACAATCAGCAGTAATTCTAAGAATATTCTTTGCATTAAATTTCGTAGCTGCTTTATAAAATCTATCTAAAACATTTCTCTCGGAACCTCTAAAAAACTGTGTCTTATATTTTTTTATTTTTTTTGATAGCTTAAAATTTTTTTTATTATTTGGGTAAGCAATAATGATTTTGTCGATAAATTTACTCATCTTTAATCTAGTTATTAGAAAATCCAATGAGTTATGTTTTTTGTTAATTTTTTTTAAAATTTTTTGTGGTAGTCTTTTTGAACTTAATCTTGCTTGAACAATACAAGTTAAATTGTTAAATTTTTTCACCATTTTCTTGGGTCAATAAGTTTTAAATTATTGGTTTTAAATTTTCCATAATTTTTTTTATTTTTTACAATTCGTATATTTAATATTTGCTTTAGTTGTTCTTTATTTTTTACTCCAATTACAATTTTATTTATAAATTTGAATTTACTTATAAAATTAATAATTTCTGATAAAGCATTAAGTTTATTTTTTTCTAAAAAACTATGCCATCTTGATAATTTTTTGTATTTTTTAAATTTTTTAGGAATAATTTTCTTATCTACTAAAATTCCTTGTAAAAAAATAGATCTTACATGAACTTTTATTTTTTTAAACTTTATATACTCCAATAATTTTTTATTGTTTGCCCTTTGATCTAAAATATTAAATGGAATTTGAACAATATCAATTTTTATATTTTTTTTTTGTATTTTTATTAAATCATTATTGGAGTAAATTGAAACTCCTAAATATTTTATTTTCCCGCTTTTTTTTAAATTGTATAAATTTTTAAGTATCTTTTTATTTTTATTTAATAACATGTCCCTCACATTATGAAATAAAAAATACTCAATTTTTGAAACACCTAATCTTTTTAATAAATTATTAAAATAAGAATTAAAATTTAAATAAAAATTTGAGTCTTTAAAATCATTATTTGAAACTTTGAATGAAATTTTAAATTTTTTTAAATTTATTTTTGTGATTATATTTGTAAAAGAGGGGTAGCTTGAAGAGATATCTATAATTTTTATATCATTTTTTTGAGTATATTTTAATAAGGATAATGATTGTTTTGAATTAATAAACTTGGATTTAAATCCATATTTTGTCCATAAATTAGCAGTGCCTAAAATGTAATTATTTTTATTATTTTTCATACACCAATTTACTATTTCATATTTATGCCTATAAATGAAAGAAAAAAAAACTTGACTGTTCAATAAATGTACATTAAGTACAAAAATTGAACATGAAAAATGATAACTCAGAAGATAATTTTGCTATATTAAGAAATCTCTATAAAAATCCAAACTATTCACAAAGAGATTTAGCTAAAGAATTGGGTTTGAGTCTAGGAAAATTAAATTATTGTATTAAAGCCTTAAAAGACAAAGGTTTGATTAAAATAAGAAGATTTAAAAAATCACCTAATAAAATTGGTCATATAAAATATGTATTAACTTCTCAAGGTATTTCATTAAGAACAAAGTTAACAATAAATTTTATGAAAAAAAAAATGAGAGAATATGACGAATTAAAAATGGAGTTAAAAAAATAAATGTGGGCAATTTTAAAAATAGATGTAAATAAATTTAATTTATTAAATGAAGATCTAAGAAAAAAAATTGGCAAAGATTTAAGTTTCTACTCACCAAAAATTAATATTCAAACTTTTAGAAATAATCGATTAGTTAATAAAAGTGTGCCACTTCTAGGTGATTATATTTTTTGTTTTCATCAAAAATTTAAAAGCCAAAAAGCTAATGAGAGTCTAAAATTTGCCAAAGGTTTAAAATCATTTATTTATGGTCACCACCTTTGTCAGAAAGAAATTGAAGAATTTATTCAAAGTTTTAAATCACTCGAAAATAACAAAGGATTTATTTCTCAAGGTTTTTTAAATCTTGACTTAAATAAACTTTATAAGTTTAAATCTGGTATATTCACGAATAAAATTTTTGAGTTAGTGGAATTTCAAAAAAATAAAATAAAAATTTTAATTAATGGTCTAAAAATTAAAACTAATAAAAATTATTTAATTTTTAACCACAATTAAAGATTGAAAGTATGTATCAACTAAACAAATATGCTTATCTGCATAGTGCGGAGCTATGCTATTATATAAATTATGATTAATAATAAAACAATTCTTATAACAGGTGGAACAGGCTCATTTGGTAAAAATTTTGTCAAATATGTTGAAAAAAATTTTAAGCCAAAAAAGATAATTATTTTTAGTAGAGATGAACTTAAGCAAAGTGAGATGATGCAGGAATTCCCAAAATTGAAAAAAAAATTAAGATTTTTAATTGGAGATATTAGAGATTATTCAAGATTAGCTATGGCAACTAAAAATGTAGATATAGTTTTTCATGCAGCTGCTCTAAAACATGTTCCTCTAGCTGAATACAATCCTTTTGAGGTAATAAAAACAAATATTATTGGATCTAATAATATCATTCATGCCGCTTATGAAAATAATGTTAAACACGTTCTTGCTTTAAGCACTGACAAAGCATCATCTCCTATAAATTTATATGGCGCAACCAAACTCGCTTCAGATAAATTATTTATAGCTGCTAACAATTTTAGGGGAAAGTTAAAGACAAAGTTTAGTGTTGTAAGATATGGAAATGTAATGGGTAGCAGAGGATCTGTAATACCAGTTTTTTTAAAACATAAAAGCTCAGATTATATTCCAATTACCGATAAAAGAATGACTAGATTTAACATAACATTAAACGAGGCTATTAAGTTCGTAATTAAATCTCTTAAGGTAATGCAAGGAGGAGAAATTTTTGTGCCAAAAATTCCATCTTTAAAAATTACTGATCTAGCGAAAGCAATGTACCCAAATAAAAATTTAAAAATTATTGGTCTAAGACCTGGAGAAAAATTACACGAGGAGATGATATCTGAAAGTGAGTCTTATAATACCGTTGAATATCAAAACTTATATATAATTTGTCCTAATTCTGAATTTATTAATTGGAATAAAAAAACATTTCTAAGAAACAAAAATTGTAAGGCTTTCCCTGAAAACGTTTCTTATAATAGTTTTAAAAATAAAAAATATTTATCTATTTCAGAGATAAGAAAAATATTTAAAATTTATAAAAATATTGGTTAAAAAATGTTGCCAAAAGTAAGCATATATATCTTGAACTATAATTATGGTAAATTTTTAGGGGAAGCAATAGAGAGTTGTGTAGAGCAAAGTTTCAAAGAGATTGAAATTATAATTATTGATGATGGCTCATCAGATAACTCAAAAGATATAATTCAATTATATTCGAGAAAGTATCCATTTATAAAAACTCGTTTTAATAAAAATCAAGGTTTAATTAAATCATGTAATCATGCTCTTAAATTGGCTGCAGGTAAATATATTTTAAGACTGGATGCTGATGACTGGCTAGACAAAAATGCAATAGAAATTATGTATAATAAAATGGAAAAAAATAAAAAAGTAGAACTGCTGTTTCCAGATTATTATGAAATCGATGAGAATAATAATGTTTTACATACAATCAGAAGACACGATTTTAATAAAGTGAAACTTTTAGACTCTCCAGCTCACGGAGCTTGTACTCTTTTTAGAAAAAATACATTACTAAATATGGGTGGATATGACGAAAATTTTACATGTCAAGATGGTTTTGAGATATGGCTAAGATTTTATAAAAAATTTAAAGTCATGAATTTAAATTTACCATTATTTTATTATAGAAGACATGGTTCAAATTTAACAACTAATAGAAATAAAATTAATTTTAATAGGAATAAAATTTTATTTAAACACAAAAAAAATAAATATAAGGCTTTAGCTTTCTTGCCTATAAGAGGTCTTAAATACGATAAATTTTCAAAAATTTTTAAAAATCTTGGTAATAAAAAATTTATCGATTGGACAATTGACAATTTATTAAAAGTAAAAAATTTAAATAAGATAATTGTATCAAGTCCAGATGATGATGTATTACGATTCATTAAAAAAAAAAAAAAACAACAAACTAATACCAATTAAAAGAGATATAAAATTATCAGCTCAAAGTGTTTTAATTGAAGATTCCTTAATTGATGTTATAAGAAAGCTAAAAAAGAAAAAATTTTTCAATTTTGATTATGTTGTAATGTCAAAATTAAAAAATCCATTCAGAAATTCCAATCATATAGAGAACGCACTTAATATTATAAATATCTTTAATTTAGACAAAGTTATTGGGGTAAGTAGTGAGAATAAAACGTTTTTTACTCATGACGGTAATTCATTAACACCCCTTAGACAATTTGATAAAGAAGAAATTGGTAATATCAAACAGAAAATAAATGTTAGAGTAGAAAGTGAGGAAATTTATAAGGATTGCGGTGCTTTTGCTGTTTATGATTTAAAGTATCTTTTGTCTAATAAAGATAAAAAAAATGTTAAAATTGGTCATGAGCTTCTTGATAAATTATCCTCATACCAAATAGATAATCAATTTGATTGGATCATGGCACAGAATATTGCTAAACAAGTAAATCAATTTAAAAATTTATAAATTCAAAATGTTCATTGTTTCTGAAATATTTCCTCAACACTCAGGTGACTTGGATATGGCTAAAAGAATGATATTTCTCTCATATATTTCAGGAGCGTCAGCAGTTAAATTTCAATTAGTAGAAAATAATATGTTCAGCAAGGATGGATTTGACAGATCGCATAACGAAATTTCATTTGACCAATTAAAAGATTTATCAAGTTATAGTAGAAAAATAGGTATAGAACCATTTGCTACCGCTTTTACAAAAAATACACTTGAATGGTGTAAAGAATTAGAATTTAATTATTTTAAAATACCTGCAAGAATGCATCAAGAAGATCCATCCTTAATTGATGAAATATTAAAATTAAAAAAAGAAATTTTTATATCTGTAAGACCTGAAGAGGTTGACTCTATTAAAATTAAGGCACAAAAAAATTATATTTTTTTAATGTGTATCTCTAATTATCCAACTCTTTTATCTGACGTAAAAATCCCAGATTTTAATAATTCAATTTTCAAAGGTATTTCAGATCATAGTCTAGGAATTTCAGCTGCATTAAAAGCTAGTGCTTATGGAGCTAAATATTTAGAAAAACATTTTACTTTTGATAAAAATCTTCAAAAACATAATGAGAAGGGACACTTGGGTGGAATGGATGCTGAAGATTTAAAAACACTTAAAAAAATTACCTCTGAGATCGAGCTAATCGGAAATAAGCCAAAAAAAATTAAATAGAACTAAATGACTTTAGTGAATTATGGAAAACATTTTGTCGGAAATGATGATATTGCAAATGTAAATAAGATCTTAAAATCAAATCAGCTTACACAAGGGAAAACAGTTGAGGAATTTGAGATAAAATTAAAAAAATATCTCAAGGCTAAATATTGCACAGCCGTATCAAGTGGTACAGCAGCTCTTTATTTATTAGGTAAAGCATTAAAATGGAAAAAAAACGATCATATAATAACTACAACTAACAGTTTTGTTGCTACAAGTAATTGTATAATATACTCCGGAGCCACACCTGTGTTTGTCGATATAGATAAAGATACCGGAAATATTTGTACAAAAAAATTAGAAGAAAGAATAAATGAGCTTAAGAGAAAAAAAAAGAAAATTAAAGCCATTATAGCAATTGACTATGGAGGGTGCCCTAGCGATTGGCCAAAATTAAACTCTATAGCAAAAAAAAGAAATATAATTTTAATTAACGACAGCTGTCATTCATTAGGATCATCTATAAATAAAAGTTACTCTTATGCATTAAAATATGCAGATTTCGCCACATACAGTTTCCATCCTGTGAAACCAATAACAACTGGCGAAGGAGGAGCAATAGTCTCTAAGAATAAAATAATTGATCAAAATTTGAAATTATTAAGAGCTCACGGAATTCATAAAGATCCAAAAAAAACAGAATGGCACCAAGATATGAAGGTATTTGGATATAATTATAGAATTACAGATTTTCAATGTGCGTTAGGAATAAGTCAATTAAATAAAATTAATAAGTATAACGCCAAAAGAAAGAAAATTGCAGATATTTATAAAAATAAATTTAAAAATATAAATCTAATTAAAACTCAATTAATACCAAAACACTTTGAGTCCAGTAATCATTTATTTCCTATAAAAATAAATTTTAAAAAATTGAAAATAAATAAAAATAGCTTCTTTAAAAGGTTGTTAAGGATGGGTATAAAATTACAAGTTCATTATATTCCTATTTACAGACATACTTATTATAAAAAAAAATTTAATTTAAAATCAAAAAATTTTCCAAATACCGAACAATTTTATAATGAAGTCGTATCTCTTCCTATATATTATAACCTAAACAAAAAAACTCAGCTTCACGTTATTAGAAGTTTAAAAAAAATTTTCTTTAAAAATTAATTTAATTTTGAATGAAAAAAAAATTAGTTTTATCTCTAGATAATAATAATTACAAAGAAAATGAAAAACTCATTCTCGCTGGAGAATGGGTTCTCGAAATGAACAAGAAAAAAATTGAAAATTTGAATTTTAAAATATTTTTTTCATCTAGCTTTTTAAAGGAACAACGAATTAAAAACACATTAGATGCCTCAAAAATTTATAAGAGTATTTTTGAAGATTTATATAAAATACTTAATAATTTACACGGTGTAAATTTTAATCTAAAAGCATGGAAAATCCTGTTAGGTCATTGGTTGACGCGATTCATAGATTTATGTTTCCAAAAAGATTTTTTGATACAAGAAATTTTAAACTCTAATGAAATTGACAAAATTTATGGAATAAAGAATGATGAATTTATTTTAGCAAGTGAAGATACATTATCTATTCATCCTAATTCGAGAAATATTTTGTGGTTAAACACAATTTTTTTTAAACTTTTTAATTTTTACAAATTTAAAAATATTGAATTAGATTTTAAAAAAGTTGAACTTTCAACTGATATTCAAAATTTAGAAAAAGAATATAAATCAAAAGTTTTTTACAAAATTGATTTTTTTAAAAAATTAATTTTAAAAGGTTTTGAAATTCTGGGTAAAGTGAAAAATAAAAACGACCCATTAATTTTATCAAGTGGAACACCTTTTTTTTATGAAAAATTTTTACAATTATTATTTTTCCAAGTACCTCAAAACTATACCACTAAAAAAATTAAGTCTAATATTTTGGATAAAAAAATTAGGATGAAACTTTTTTCTAAATTAAATTTAAATAATGATATTCAAAGTTTAGAAAATTTTATAAGACAAATATTACATGAGTATTTACCCATGTGTTTTCTTGAAAACTTTAAAATTTTATACGAGGAATGTGAAAAGTATTATCCTAAAAAACCAAAGTTCATATTGACTGCAACCGAGCACGATTACAATGAAATTTTTAAATTTTATACTGCAAAGAGAGTAAATAAAGGAACACCTTACTTTACTCTTCAACACGGAAACACATATTTCACACATATATATCCTGAGAGATGCGAGTATGAGACATCAACAAAATTTTTAACATTTGGTCACTCAAAAGGAACTTTTTTTGAGCCTTTTGGAAATATAAAGACTATCGGAAGAAAATATAAATATAATAGAAAAGGAAAATTAAATTTCTTAGCAATGCCAATGGTTGGCCCATTTTATCCATATGATTATAATCATGAGTTTTTAAAATCTTTTGAGCTTATAAGAAATTTTGAAAAAAAATTATCTAGTGAAATTAAAGAAAAAACTTCTCTTAGATTACATCCTAATTTTTTAACAGATCGAGGTAATTGGTTCAAAAAAACTTATTTAAAAAATTTTAAAAAAAATCAGATAGATCATGGATCAATTCCATATAAAAAATTTTTATCACAAGGCAGGATAAATTTATTTTTTTATGACTCTACAGGAATTTTAGAAAATTTTCATTATAATATTCCCACCTTAGCTATTTGGACTGACGATAGTGCACTTTGTTATAATCATATTTATAATGAATTTATTTCAAAATACGATTTGTTGAAAGAAGCTGGAATATTATTTGATGATCTAAATAAATTAAAAAATCATATTGAAAAATACTGGAACAATGTAGATGAATGGTGGTTATCAAGAAAAACACAAAGAATTATTCAAGAGTTTAATAAAGGATTCAACAATCAAATAAGTTTCAACTCAGTTTTTAAATTACGTGAAATTATTAATAAAAATATTTAAATTAATTTAAATAACAAAGTAATAATGAACAATCTGAAAAAAATTCTATTTATAATTGAGGAAAAAAATAAATTATTAATTTTTTTGTCTTTAAACATAATCAATTTTTTTCTAGAATTTTTATCTATTATATCAATTCCAATTTTTGTAGCAGTA
>MDSZ01060054.1_pt1 | contig 23131 bp, 22 predicted proteins | sample 811201 | NCBI WGS metagenome assembly MDSZ01 (sample SAMN05326647, study PRJNA326480) | marine metagenome | isolation source: seawater | place: Indian Ocean: North | collected 2010
CAAAAAGATACTCAGATAAAAAAATTTTAAATTATATGTATATAATTTTTGCATTCTGCCTATACTATACAGTATATCCAGTTATTGGAGACCAAATAACCACTGGCAAATTAAATTTTTTTAAATATTTTGGCACAGGCACATTACCAATAGTTATTTGTTTAATAGTATTTTTGAATATATAGATGATTTATTATTCAACTAGTTCATTTACGAAAAAAAATCCAGTTAAATCGATCAAATATTTAAATTCTATTGGTATAAAAAATATAGAACTGAGCTCTGGAAAAAAAATTAAAAATTTAGAAAAAAAAATAATTAGTTTATCAAAAAAAAATAATTTTATAATTCACAACTTTTTCCCTCCGAATGATCCAAATTTGGTCTTGAATTTAGCTTCATCAAATAGCAGCATAATAAAAAAAAGTATGAAGCATTATAAAAAGGTAATTAGTTTGACAAAAAAAATTAATGCTACATTTTTTAGTATTCATGCTGGTTTTACTATAGATCCTGACCCAAAAGAATTAGGTAAATTGTTATTTCAACATAAAAAAACCAATCGAAAAGTTCATATTAAAAACTATATCCTAAATGTAAAAAAAATTGCAAATTTATCGAAAAAATTAAACTTGATGGTATTTATTGAAAATAATGTAATAACAAAAAAAAATTTCGATAAATATGGTTTTAATCCTTTTTTAATGTGTGATGTTAAAGAGATTAAAAAAATTTTAAGTTGCTTACCAAGTAATGTAAAATTAATGTTAGACACTGGACATTTAAAAGTTTCAGCTAAAACTTTAGGTTTTAATAAATTTAAAGCAATTAAAGATTTAAAAAAATTTATTGGTGGTTACCAACTTAGCGATAATAATTCATATATTGATCTTAATTCACAATTTAGCAAAAGAGCATGGTTTATAAAGTATATTGATTTTTCTAAGCCAATTTCTTTGGAAGTTTACTTAAAAAATAAAAAAGAAATTTATAGGCAATATAAATTATTGAATAAGTTAAATGAAAAAAAATAAATCTATAAAAAACTTTTTGATAAAAGAAAATGAGACAATCAAAAGAGCACTTTTCAAAATGAGTAATAATATGCAAGGAATTTGTTTTGTCACTTCAAATAAAAAATTAAAAGGTGTTATCACTGAAGGTGATATTAGAAAAAAAATTGTTAAAGGTTTAAGTATTAAAAACAAAATCGCGAAAATTTATAATCAAAATCCCAAATTTTTTACGTACAATACTCCTAAACATTTAATTGTTAAATCTTTGAATGAAAAAATAAGAGTAATTCCTTTAGTTAATGAGAAGAGAGAAATTATTGATTACGCAAGTTTTTATGAACTAAAGAAAACCAACTTATACAATCCCTCTCTTTCAGGCAATGAATTAAAGTACTTGAGAGATTGTATTTCAACAAATTGGATTTCGTCACAAGGAAAATATGTAGATCTTTTTGAAAAAAAATTTAGACAAATTTTGGGTTTTCAAAATGCCTTGTCTGTAAGCAGTGGTACTACTGGTTTGATTTTAGCCCTTAAAGCGCTTGATCTAAAAAAAGATGATGAAATAATCGTGCCAAACTTGACTTTTGCAGCATCAGTAAACGCGATCGTCCATGCAGGTGCAAGACCTGTTTTGGTAGATATTGATCCTCAAGATTGGAATATCTCAGTGGACTTAATTAAAAAAGCCATAAATAAAAGAACAAAAGGTATTTTGTGTGTTCATTTATTTGGTTTGCCATGCAAAATGGATGATTTATTAAAGATTAAAGATAAACATAAATTATTTTTAATCGAAGATTGTGCAGAATCAATTGGCTCAAAGTATAAAAATAAAAACATGGGAATTTTTGGCGATATTTCAGTTTTTAGTTTTTATGGAAATAAAACAATCACAACGGGAGAAGGCGGAATGGTTGTTTCTAAAAATAAAAATTTACATAAAAAAATGAAAATATTAAGAGACCATGGAATGGACACTAAGAGAAAATATTGGCATAATTTTATTGGTTATAATTTTAGGATGACAAATATGCAGGCAGCCATTGGACTCGGGCAGCTTGAAAGGTTTGATAAAATAATAGAAAAAAAAATTGATATTTCTAAATTTTACAAAAAAAAATTAAAGCCTATTGAAAATAAGATATTTTATCAAAAAGAAAATTTTAATATTAAAAATTCTTACTGGCTTATAACTATTGGCATTAAAAATGGTTCTTTAAAAAAAACAAAAAAAATTATGGATTTCTTATCTAAGAATGGAATAGAGACAAGACCAATGTTTTATCCATCAAATATAATGCCACCTTACAAAAATTTCAAATTTGTAAAAAATAAGAATATTTCAAACTCAGAACTTATTAGTAGAAGTTCAATTTGCTTGCCAAGTTCCATAGACTTAACAAAAAAAAGAATAGAATTTATTTGCAAAAAAATAATCCAAGTTACAAAAAAATTATGAACATAATATGCACTATTTGTGCCAGAGGAAATTCTCTAGGGCTAAAAAATAAGAATATTTTAAAGATTAATGATAAACCACTAATATATTATACTGTCAAAATAGCTAAAGATTCCAAAATTTTTGATAAAATCGTAGTTTCTTCAGACTCTAAAAGTATACTTAATATAGCCAACAAGTTAGGTGTCAATTTGAGTATATTAAGACCAAAAAGACTAGCATCGAAAAATATTTCTAAGCTTCCCGCCATAAGACATGCTGTCAAAACAAGTGAAAAAAAATTCAAGTTAAATTTTGATTATATAGTAGATTTAGATATATGCTCTCCACTTAGGGAAATTAAAGATATAAAAAATTCATTAAAAATTTTTAAAAAAAAAAAATACTCTAATTTAATAACCGTAACAGATCCAGAGAGAAATCCATATTTTAATATGGTTGAAAAAAAAAAAAATAAAATTCAATTAGTTTGTAAAACAAATAAGAAAATTTATAGTAGACAAAAAGCACCAAAAGTTTTTGCAATGAATTCATCAATTTATATTTGGACCAAAAACACTTTATTTAATAGTGATAATCTTTTTCATGACAAAACTGGTATCTATTTCATGCCTAAATTACGATCTATAGATATAGATGATAAATTTACTTTAAATTATGTTAAATATTTAATGAAAAAATGAAAAATAAAAATTTGCTTATATTGGGAGTTTCTGGAAACATTGGTTATGAAATTACAAAACTTTTTATAAATAAGAAATTTAATATCATTGGTCTTGATAAAAAAAGGACACAAAAAATTGACAAGTTAAAAAGATTTAAAAATTTTAAGTTTGTAAAATTTAATTTACTAGATAAAAATTTTGTTCAAAAATTTTCTAAAATAATAAAAAAAAATAACACATTTATAAATTGTGCATACCCGAGAACTAATAATTGGAGCCAAATTGATGAAAACAATATATCTTATAATGATTTTAAAAAAAATATAGAGTTTCAGTTATCAAGGAACCTTTGGGTTTCATATTTATTTTTAAAAAGACTTTCAAAAGAAAAAAGTAAGGGATGTGTAATAAATTTTTCATCAGTATATGGAATTAAAGCACAAAACAAGGGTTTATATAAGGGAACAAAAATTAAGATAAATCCAATTTATCCTATAACAAAAAATGCAGTTATAATTTTTACTAAACAACTTGCCTCTATTTTCTCAAAATCTGGACTACGGGCAAATTGTATTTCACCAGGAGGAATAAAAGGAAATAATGTTTTTGCTCAAAATAAAATATTTAATAAATCAATAAAACAACATATACCCGCAGGAAGATTAGCCAAATCTGAGGAAATTGCTAACGTTGTAGAATTTTTAATTTCAGATAAAGCCTCTTTTGTTACAGGAACAAATTTTGTAGTTGATGGTGGATGGACAGCAGTTTAAAAAAAAAAAAATTATATTTTTCGTAGATCAAAAACATAGAGATTTTTTAGCTACATTTTTGATATGTAGAAATTTGAGTCCAAAGTATCAGGTGTGGGTCAAAGCATTATGGGACTTTAAATCGATAGAAAAAATAGATCCTGATGTAATTATAATGAATAAACCAGATGGTTTTCTTAATGAAAGAATTGTGTGGAAGATTGAAGGTAGAAAGGTTATTTCATTACAAACAGAGGGATTGAATATTAAGAGATTTTCAAGGATTACTATAAAGTCGGACCTTACTTTTTTTTGGAATAAGTACTCTCAGAATAACTATAAAATAAAAAATTGTTTTACATTAGGAAACCCAAGAACAGATTTACTTCAAAAAAAATGGGATAAATATTTCAGATATAACTTTAAAAAAAAATTCAATTTTAACAAAAAAAAAAAAAATATATTAATCAGTTTACCAGATAATAAACAAAATTTTTCTGCAAATGATCTAAAAAAATATATAAAAGTAACAGAAAAAAAATATGAGTTCAAAAATAAAAAATTAAAATTTCAGCAAGTCATTGATTATAATAGAAGAATTTCATTAATGATTATCAATTACCTTAAACCTATTGTGTCAAGGTATAAAAATTATAACTTCTTTTTAAAAGTACATCCAAATGATAACCACCTATATTGGAATAAATTAAAAAATGAGGCAAAAATGAAAAACCTTCACATTTTATTTGGATGCTCAATTAATGAAGCTTTATCTTATGCAGATATGCATATTACTTCGGAGGGGTGCACAACAACTTTTGAATCATGTTATAAAAAAATTCCAACAATAGAAATTTGTGAAAAAAATTCAAATTATATAAAAAATGAATTTTATCAGCCAAATATTAAATTAAATAAGAATAAAGTTTATAATTATAAAGATTTAGAAAATTTTTTTGAGAAATTTAAAAAAAAAAAAAATTTGTTACCATTAAAAAAAGATATTGCCAAATACATTGAATATAACTATTGCAAAATAGATGGTAAAAGAGCACTGATTTATGCAGAGCAAATTGATAAATATTTATCTAAAATAAATATAAAAAATAATTATGCTGGTAAAATCAAATTCATGTTAACCTTATTATTGAGTTTTAAAAATTTAGAATATTTTTTTTTCTCATTAAAAGTTTTTGTCAAAAGATTTTTATTTCAAAAATATTCTTATCCTAATTTTAAATTTAGGAATTCAAAAAAGTTTGATCATAGAATTTCAAATATAGATGTAATAAATTTAAAAAATCAATTGAAGAAATTTAATGTTAAATAATCTTTTTAAAATTACAAAAAAAGTAAATTTGTCAATTAAGCTTCTCTCATTTTTTTCGATATTATTATCTATAATTGAATTTCTAGCATTATCCTCAATAATTACGCTTTTAGTATTATTTTTTAATAATGATAATTTTATAACTGGAAAATCAAATTTTTTAGTAAATTTTGATTTAATTTCGAAAAACTATTTTTTGTCAGTATCGTTGTTATCTTTTATATTGTTTAGTTTTTTTACTATTCTTTATGTTTGCATTAAGTATTATTTAAAAAATAAAACAAATAATTTTCAAGAAAAATTGAGTTGTACAATCTTTTTAAATTTTATTAATTTAAATATTTTAAACTCAAAAAATAAAGACACATCAAATGTCTTTAATGCTATTAGTTCTGAAATAAGTAGATTTATAAATTTATTATATGCTTACTTGGAAATAATAAGTAAATTTTTTTTAATAATCATTATTGGAGTAATGTTATTTTTTTATAATTTTTCAATAACATTATTCATATCTATTTTATTATTTGTTTTTTATTTTATTAATTTCATGATTTTTAAAAATTTTATAAATAAGTTTAATACTTATTTTTCATTATTAAATAGAAATAACGTAAATTTTATCAGACGAGGATTAGAATCATTAATAGAATTTAAAATTTTCAATTTAATGAATAATTTTATTTCTGAATTTGGAAAAAATTTGAAAATATTAAATAATTTAAGATTAAAGAACGAGATAATTCAAATAATTCCAAAATATTTATTAGAAATTTTAGCGTTAGCAATTATTATTTTTTTTCTTAATTCATTTAATGACCAAAAACAAAATATTTTAGAGGTAATGGCTGTTTATTTGGCTTGTTTTTATAAACTTTATCCTGCAGTTAATAATATGTTTTCAAATATTGTAATATTTAAAAGCAATACTAATTCGATAATTAAAATTAACGAATTTTTAAATAAGAAGACTTCAAATGTTATTACGAATATTAGTCATGAGAATTTATTTAGAAATATAAATTCGATAAATTTAAAAGATATCTCTTTTAAATATCCAGACTCTCAAAGTTATGTATTCAAAGATCTAAATGTTGAAATTAAAAAAAATAGCAAGTTAGTTCTAATGGGTAAAACTGGATCTGGTAAAACTACTCTGTTACAAATAATGATGGGCATAATTTCTCCAAACAAAGGTAGTATAAAAATAAATGACACAAATCTGTTAGACGACACAATACCACCTTGGTTATCAAAAGTTACATATGCACCACAAAATCCCTATTTTTTTAACGAGACAGTAGCAGCAAATGTGACTTTTAAAAGATTTGAGGATTTAACTAATACTGAAAAAGATAGATTTGATCTAATTATGAAAGACTGCTTGATTTATGAGTTTTACAATAAAGAGGAAATATTTACAAAAAAAATAGGAGAACATGGAAATAAACTAAGTGCGGGTCAAAAGCAAAGAGTCAACTTAGCAAGAGCTTTATTTAAAATTTCTGATGTTATTCTCCTTGATGAGCCAACAAGTAATTTGGATGAAAAAACTGAGAAAAATCTTTTAAAAAATATTTTTAAGTCACAAAATAACAAGATAATAATTATATCTTCTCATAGAAAAGAAGTCTTAAATTATTCAGATTACACAATAAATCTTTAATTATATTTTTCCAAATTTTTTAGACAACTCTGGTGAAAGATTTTTTTTAAAACTGTCTATCGCTAAATTTTGTGTAGGAAATATATCAAATTGCAAGATGTCTCTAAATTTATTTTCATAAGGCACTGTAGCACGGTGGATACACTCTGTTGTTCTACAAATGAATCCTTGGCCTATATTTCCTAATACTCTTTCTTTTTGAGACTTATCAAATATAGACTTGTCATAATTTTTATTCCTGCCCGAATAACCTTTTTTAACAATTTTTTTTGTTTGACTAAGGTCATAATATTCAAATGGCCCATTTTCGATTTTTACTTCATGTAAAAATATGAATAATTTAGTTAGTGTTTTTAGATAATGATCACAATGCCAAAAATTACTGTACTGCTCTTTTTCTACACTAGTATCAAAATGTAAAGTTCTATACAGTTTAATATTAGTAACTACAAAACTTGATCTATAAAACTCTCTAAATTGATTTAAGATTATCTCGTCTTTAATTATCGAAAAAGCTTTCTCAATATCCTCTTTATCCATTGTATATCTGAATGCACTTTTGGTAGAATTATAACCTTTAAAGGTATTAATATTCATTTTTTTTTGACAGCCATTATAAAAGTCCTCAATTTTAGAAGTATCAATTCCATTTATCAATTTAAAACCAGTGAGATCTAGCTCACTTTTTTTTTTGAATAATTTATTTCTTAATTTAAATGATCCAATTAAATTAATTAGAAAATTATTATCATTAGAGAATACGATTCTCCCAAGTTTATAATCTAAAAAATTTAAAAAATTATTCATCATTAATTTTTTTTAATTTATCATAAATTTTTTCTGCTAAATATTCATGACCAAATTTCGTTAAATGAATATCATCATAATAAATCTTATTTATCAAGTTTTTATTAACATTATTAATGAATAGAAAGTTGTCTGTATAATTTTCAGATAAGTTTTTTAATATTTTTTTTTGTATGGGAACTTTATTTTTTTCTAATTCAGATTTAGAAGGCCAATAGATTATAAGATAATTAAAATTTGAATTATTTAGATAATTTAATAATAATATTATTTCATTATTATAAAAATTTTCTATATTTTGATTTAAATTTCTTTTTTCATCTTTAAAATAATATTTATCAAATTTTTCCCATGATAATGTATTGTCTTTAGAGTATCTAAATTTTAATCTTAAATTATCGTAATAAAAAAAAATTATCTCTTTAAATCCTTTTAAAAAACCTTCTATTGGTTTTGAATAAAAAGGTTGTCCACTAATTGATGTTTTGCCTCTCCTAATATTACCTGAGGTTAACTGAACTATAATCAAATCTCCTTTAATATCCAAATTTTCTTTCATAACTCGATTGATTATGTTAGTAATTCCATAGGCATTTGTTCCAAAATTACCACAGATTGTTTTTTTATTTTTTATTTCTTTTAATTTTTCACAAAGTTTGTAACTTAAAATATCTTTATTATCGACGTAAGTACCTCCATATAGAACACTATCACCAAACAATAAAATTTTATATTTTTCTTTAGTTATATTTTCATTCCAGTTTTCGGAACTTCTCATACCCAAATTATTAATTTCTAAAAAATTTATTTGATCTCTGGAAAATCTTTGTGAGGGTCTTAGACCGTAACTGATGTCTGGTGACAAGTAGTATAGTATTGGTTTTCCTAAACCCTTTTTTTTAAGAATAACTTGATCAATTACTTGTAAACTTAAAAATAATAAAAAAAATGCGAATAATAGAAAAATTAAATTTTTTTTCATTTTTTTAGTATTAAAGTCATCATTGAACCCCAAAATGGTGGTGATATTTTTGTTTTTTTTGAGGTAAAACTTTTATAATTTTCTGTAAAATTTGCATAAGGTGTTTCTAAATATGGATAATGCTCTCCTACTAGTTTAAATCCATAAACTTTAGCAATTTTTTCAATTGTTTTTGCTGAAAATAAATTTATGTGTTGTATTGGATCGAATTGATTCCATTTATCTCTAAATCTAATTGCACTTGGAGAATTTACATTTGGGGTTGCACTAATAAATATAATTCCATTTTTTTTTAAAATTTTATGCAAAAAGGAAAAGTATTTCTTTGGATTTTCTACATGCTCTATAACACCTCTTAATACTGCTATATCAAATGATCCGAGTTTGTTTTTAACATTACTTAAATCAAGCACTGAAACTCTTTTCTTTAAATCCTTAGATTTTTTAGCAACTTTAATTGCTTGCGAATCTATGTCTATGCCAAATGCGCTATAATGTTTTACCAAATGTTTTAAAAAATCCCCATTACTACAACCCACATCTATTAGTCTTCCAGAATTTTTATATAATTTCAAATACTTTAAATCAATCAGATACATTTTTTTTCTTAGATCTAATTTTTTTTTATTCTTTAATCTAAAATCTATGTAATTGTTATAATAAGCATTAAGCCCTTTTTTATTTAGGATATTATCAATATAAATAAATTCACATTTAGTACATTTTACTGCTTTAAAAAAAGAATTTACTTTTGCCCAAGTTATTTTTCTTTTTTTAGAATTACAAATAGGACAATCTTTTCTTTTTATAAGGTTATTCTTATAATCATTTAAATTATAATTAAATTTTCTTAAAGCTTCTTTCATTATAATTATTTAAAATAAATAAAAAAATAATCAATAAAATAAGATTTCTCAGATTACCAGATAAAAAAGCGTCAAAAAAAGTTAGATAAGTAAAATGAGCAAGAAAAATTATAGAACTAAAAAAAGTTTTATTATTTTTAAAATTATATAATGAAGTTATATTTTTTAAATTTAAAATAAAAATGTATAAAATCAAAAAAAAAGAAGGTAAACCAAATTTTGCAATTTCATTAAAATAATAATTGTGGTAATATTTTTGAAAAGTAATATTTTTCTCATTTAAAAAATATTTTTTATAAAATTTTTCAACAAAAGATTTATACTCGGACCATCTTTCACTATCTAATATTCTAACCCCTCTACCACGGTATGAAAATTCTAAATAACTAGATTTTTCTTTACTACTATCAAAAACTTTTGACGGATTATAATTAATCAATCTAATTTTTTGAAAAAGATTTTCTCTGGTGACATGATTCTGATTATAAGAAAGATCTTTAAAAAAGAATATATTTACCATTTCAATTGGCTTTAAAAAAAACAAAGATGAGGATGCTATTAGAGATGTTATTAATATGATTGATTGAATTTTTTTTCTTTTTTGATTTAAAAAAAATATTACCAAAAAACTATTTATTAAAAAGACAAGACCCAAACCCCTACTGCTTAGACTAAATACTAAAAAATTTAAGTATACGTGAAACATCAAATTATAAATTAAAATTTTTTCTTTATCTGAATTAAGAATAAGGCTTAAGGAATTTACTAATAGAAAAATAAAGATTTTAAACTTAAAATTACTTTGGTGTTCCAGAAGACCTTGTTGATAAAAGTCATTACAATTAAATCTATCGATGTTCAATACTGCATAGTTACCATTAATTTTTGAAAAGAAATCAAAAAAACCGTTATTAGAAATTAAACAATCTAAAAATAAATTATTAAAAATTATTAACAGTAAAATATTTACAAAATATAATAATGATAAATACCAGAATATTTTTCCAGTATTAGAATATTCTCCGTTAAGATTTAAATAAAAAATAACACTTAATAAAACTATATAATATTGATTTTGTACTAAAAAATTATAATTTAATAAATTGTTAAAAAAAATTAGAAAAATGAATATTACATATAAAAAAGTAAAATTTTTTAAGAAAAATTGGTAAAAATTTTTAAAATTAAAAATTTTTTTTTTAACTATAAAATAACAATTTATAAAAAAAAATATAAAATATTTTGGAAACCCAAATGTTATAAAAATAATGTTTAATAAAGCCATTTGAAATGAATATTAAAGTTTTTTTAGATAATAGTAAAATTTTTAACAAAGACAAAAACCTATACTTAGGAAATAAACTATTACATCTTTTTTTTGCAATTAAATTAGCTACCAAATGGAAGATTAAGCCGATTTTACCAAAAAATTCTTGTTTTGAAAAATTATTTCAAATCAATAAAAATTGTTATATTAAAATTTATAGTCAACCTAAATTATACTTTTCAGAATTCTCAGCCTTTGAAATTTATAGATCGTCGAATATTTTTTTTTTTTATTTTAATCTTTTAAAAAGTTTTTTTTTAACAGGAAGTTATAATTCAAAAAAAATATATTATGACTCTAAAAAACAATATTTGATGAATTTAGGATTCTTAAAAAAAAAACCATATAAAAAAAATTTTTATATCAGGGGGAATTTTTGGCATTTTGAATTAATGCCGTCTGTTAAGGAAATTAAAAGATATTTAAAAATTAAAAAAAATTTAATAAAAAGAATTAAAGATTTATTTCCCGATTTAGCAAACAGAAATGTGGTAATAGTTCATTTAAGAGGTGGTGATTACAAAAGTCATCTTAAAAATTATTTTAAAAAAGGAATTTTATTAGACAAAAATTACTACCAAAATGCCATAAAATTTTTTAAAAAAAAAATAGGTAAAAATGTAAAATTTTATTTTGTAACCAATGATGTTAAACTATTAAATAAATACTTAGATAAAGTAAAAATAAAAAAAGAAATCATATGTGGTTTTGACCCTTTTTTTGATTGGACATGTCTAATGTTAGCAAAAAATGTTATACAAAGTAATTCAAGTTTTTGTTGGACAGCTTCCCTCTTTAATAAAATAAATTCTACACAACCAAAAAATGGATATGCTTACCATTACAAAATAGGCCCAGTGCCATTTGGCTTTTATATGAAAAAGTCTAAAATAATTTAGTATGAGCAAAATAATATTTAATGAGTCACCTTTAACTTCGAAAAAGGCTGCTAAAGAAATAATGGCAAGAATAAAATGTTCAAAATATTATGTTGAATATGGTTCTGGTGGTTCCACTTTGTATGCTACAAAATATTGTAAAAAAGTTATATCTGTAGAAAGTGATCCAAAATTTCAAAGATTAATACAAAAAAAAGTAAGAAATAATTGTAAAGTTATCTATTCAAATATCGGTCCAACTATGGAATTTGGTGTTCCAATCACTAACGACGTTAATACATTTTTAAATGTAAATGGCAGAGACTATGCTTTAACTCCTTGGAAGTTTCCTATTACTCCTGACCTAGTTCTAATAGATGGAAGGTATAGAGTATTATGTTTATTAACGAGTTTTTTAAAAAATAAAAACAATAACTGTGTATACTTGTTTGATGATTTTTTTATTAGGCCATACTATGAAGTTGTAACTGAGTTTTCAAAAATATTAAAAAAAGTTGAAAATCTTTGTGTTTTTAAAATGAAAAAAAACATTAATGAAGATGAGATCAAAAAAATTATAAAACTTTATGAGCAAGATTTTAGATAAAGAACCAATAATTGCCTCTTATCAAGTTGAAAATTTAAAAAAAGGGATTTTTTTTGATTTGTCTTTGCAGAATTACTATAAGAAAAACATAAATAAAAGTTATAAATTCAAAAATAAAAAAATAGATTACGATGAAAACTTTAATTTTTGTGTAAACATATATAAGAAATTTTTTTATGAAATCGTTGAGCAGTTAAATTCTTACTATAAAAAAAATTACTCAATTAGATTTTGGGAAATATTGATTGGATATTGGATATTAAATTTAATACATATTCACAGGAGATATTTCATTAATTTTAAGGAATTAAAAAAAAATCGAAAGATAATTGTCACAGAATTTGAAAAAAAAATTTTTGAAAACAATTGTTATTCTGAGTTTAATATTCAAAGAACTTCTAGGTCATGGCATGATAATTATATTTCATATATGTCAAAATATTTTTTCCCAGAGAGCAAAATAATAGTAGTAAAAAAAAAAAATGAAAAGGATTATAAAATATATCCACAAAGACAATTATATTTTAGATCCAAACTAAAAGAACATTTTTTTTTTAATCAAAAAAGAAAGAATTTATTTGATAGCCATGTTTATTTTCAACCTTTGTTAGGCAGAAAAGTAGATACTAATTATAAATACGTAATCAATAAATTTAAGAATAAAACACAGAACATAATAAGTAAAAATTTTGAATTTTATAAAACTAAATTCAGCTTTTCTAAATATAAAAAAAATAGTAATTTAATATTTAAAACAAATCAAAAAGATATTTTCTCCAAGTCATTATTTGAAGTTATAAATTATTCTTTTCCAAATGAGGTTGATTATTTTTTAAAAAAAAAAATAAGATTCAAAAAAGGCTTATCAGACAAGATATTCACGGTAGGACCTCATTTAGCTGATGGGTTACATAAATTCAAAATAGCATATGAAGTCGAACGGGGGTCGATACTATATCTAAAACAACTTGGTGGAGTGTATGGGACCTCAAAAAATTTAATTTCAGAATATTTCGATTTAAGTGTAAGTGATAGATTTTTGTCTTGGGGTTGGTATTATAAAAATAGGACTAAAGTAATTCCTTCATATTCTAACTTGTGTGACAGTCTCAAAAAATTAACAAAAATAAAATTCATTAAGAAAAAAAATATTTTAATTGTAGGCTCAAAACTAACATTACTTTTTAGGGAATTCGGTTCAAGATTGCAACCAGAACATATTCCAAATTATATAAATAGAAATAGTTCACTTATTAAAATTTTGGATAAGAAGTATAAAAATTACATTTTTTACAAACAACATCTATTTAGAGGTGAATGTTTGATGTCAGAAAAATTAAAAAAAAACAAACTTTCACATGTTATTACTAACGAGAATTTTTATAAGTTAGTAAGAGACTCAAAGATTGTTATTCACACATCTAACTCAACTACAATGTTAGAAACTTTATCCTTAAATATTCCTACTATTTTATTTTGGGCAAAAGACGAATGGCCAATCCATAACCATGTAAAACCTATTTTCAAAATTTTAGAAAAAAATAATATAATTTTTTATGATAAGGCTAAATTACTGAGATTTATTAACAAAAATTATAATAATTTTGATAAATGGTGGAAGTCAGATAAAGTTCAAAATTGTGTTTTAAGGTTTAACAAAATATTTGTAAATACATTGTAAAATGTCAAAATTTCTAATTATTTCACAGCTATACGATGGGATAATTGATAAGATTGAAACAGAAAATATTAGTAATTCAGATTATGAGTCAGTATTTAATAAAACGATAAATTTTTCAAGAGGGCAAGAGTATAGCTTCTATTTTTACTTTAAAAAGTTTTTTAATGTAGACCTTATTTATTTAAATTTTAATTTTTTACAAAATTTATGGATAAAACAAAATAATAAAAAAAAAAAATTAAATAAGTATGAAATTCTAGATATTCAAATAGAGCATTTTAAACCTGAAATTATTTATTTGCAAAATATATATTATTTTGATCAAATTTATTTTAGGTCACTCAAAAAAAAATTTCCATTTATTAAAAAAATATTGATTTGGATTTGTTCACCTATAACACTTAATGAAAAAGATATTATTTCAAATTCAGATTTGGTCCTCACGTGTAATAAAAAGTACTTTGACCAATTAAGCTTAATTAATAAAAGATGTTTAAAAATTAATCATGCTATTGATCATAGAAATGTTTTTAATAAAACCTTTGATAGTAAAAAAAAAGTAGTTTTTTCTGGCTCAGTTTTTTTCAAAAAAGATTACCATCGAGATAGGTTAGACTTGTTATACAAATTAAAGTCTCAAATAGATGAAATTGATATATTTGGTAACTTGAATTTTCATAAAAATTTAGAAAATATTTTTAGAATAAAAGATTTGTATAAATTTTTTTATATTAAAAAAAAATCTTCAAAAGCTCTTTATGGAATTGATTATTTTATGAATTTATCGAATTATAAGATCTGCATTAATACTCACTTAGACAATGACCATTTTTCTGGAAATATGCGTTTATTCGAGGGAACTGGTAGTGGTTGCTGCGTATTAACTAATCATAATAGAGATATAAATAAATTATTTGAGGAAGACAAAGAGGTTGTGACTTATAAAAATAAATACGAAGCCCTGGAAAAGTTAAAATGGCTTTTGAATAATGAAAAAAAATTGAGAGAAATATCTTTAAAAGGTCAGGAAAAAACTTTAAAATTTTATAATTATAAAATTTCAACACAAAAAATTTATGAAAACTTATATTAGTAAAAAAAATGATTAAATTTTTTAAAGATTTCATTCAGTCTATAATTAAATTATTTGGTTTTAAAGTTTCAAGACTGGATACTAATTTTAAGTATGACAATAGGTTTAAGATTTTACTCAAAGAGGTTAAACCATTCACGATGACTAGTGATGATAGAATACATAATCTATATTTATCTATAAATTACATTTTAAAAAATGAAATTTTAGGTGATTTTGTTGAATGTGGAGTATGGAAAGGTGGTTCAATGATGCTTGCTGCCAAAATACTCAAAAAAAACAAAAGTAAAAGAATGTTATTTTTGTATGACACTTTTGAGGGAATGACAAAGCCTGATTTTAATGATTTTACACTAGAGTCTAATAATGGAAAAAAAAAAAATGCTGAAACGCTTTTAAAAAAAAATAAAGATCTAATGTGTATAGCAAACATAGATGAAGTTAAAAAAAATTTAAATTCCACTGGATATCCAAATGAATATATTAATTTTATTAAGGGGGATGTTAAACAGACTTTGAGCCGAAATTCACCAGACAAAATTGCATTACTACGTTTGGATACTGATTGGTATGAGTCTACAAAAATTGAACTAGATTTATTATTCCCAAAATTAACTCAGGGTGGTGTTCTTATTATTGATGATTATAAATCATGGGAAGGTTGTAAAAAAGCTGTTGATGATTATTTCAAAGATAAAAAGAATATTTATTTTCATTCAATAGACGATCAGGCAATTTTAGGTATTAAATTATATTAAAATGAAAATCTTACATTTATCATATTATGATAATTTTGGAGGTGCATCTAAAGCATCCTTAAGAATAATAAAATCTTTACGATTAGCTGGTATAGATAATAAGTTATTAGTGTTTTCAAAAACTTCAAAAGATAAAGATGTAATTTCGTTTAAAAATAAAACTCAAATTATGTTTAATAATATATTAATAAGATTAATATATTTTTTTATTTTTAAAAATTCTAAATATCCATTATCTATTAATTTTTTTAATTCCGGAATTGTTAATTATATAAATAACTCGAACTATGATATAATAAATTTTCATTGGATAAATCATGAGATGATAAGCCTTTCAGAAATATCAAAAATTCAAAAACCAATTGTATGGACAATTCATGATCAGTGGCCATTTTCATCAATAGAACACTATATCTCACAAAATGATAGGAGATATAAAACTGGTTATAACAAAAACAATTCTAGTTTAATAGAGAGAACAACATGGCAAAAAAAAAAAGAGATTTTTCAAAGTAAAATAAATTCTATAATTGGCCCCAGTAATTGGATAGCTCAATCATCGAAAAAAAGTCTAATTTTTAAAAAAAAAAAACATTTTGTTATCCCTTATCCTATTTCAAAAAAATATTATAAATTTCAAAAAAAAGATATTGCCTTAAAAAAAATGAAATTTAATAATTTTAAGGAAAAATTTATAATTACTTATGGTGCAAGTTCGTCAATTAGTGATGAGAGAAAAGGATTTAAATTTGTTTTAAAATTGATAAATAATTATAGATATGTTCGAGAAGATACCTTATTTATTATTTTTGGTGAATATTCAAAAAAATTGAAAATATATGAAAATGTCATCAATTATGGTCACATTAAATCTTGTAAGATATTAGCAAACATTTACGCATCTTCTGATCTCTTTTTAGCTCCTTCATTACATGATAATTTGCCACTATCTATAATGGAGAGTATTTCTTGTGGAACTCCAGTTATTACGTTTAATTCTGGGGGAATAAAGGATTTAATTTGGCATAAAAAAAATGGTTATCTAGCAAGAAGGGGTAATTTTAAAGATTTTGTTAGAGGTATAGAGTACTTTAAAAAATTAGATTTGAAAAAACAAAAAAACTATTTAGATAAAATATACTATAAAAAATTTATGAAAAAACATAGTCCCTCAGAGATCGCAAAAAAATATAAAAGAATTTATTACGAGATAATTAAATAATTATGAAAAAAAAAATTGCACTAATTACTGGAATAACTGGGCAGGATGGTTCATATTTAGCAGAGTTATTATTATCAAAAAATTATGAAGTAATTGGACTTAAGAGAAGAACATCCGTTTTCAATACAGAAAGAGTAGATCATTTATATATTGATCCCTTAGAAAAAAAAACAAATTTTAAATTATTGCACTCTGATATGAATGATGGTTCATCAATTTTTAATATAATCAACAATTATAAGCCAGATGAGGTATATAATTTAGCAGCCCAATCTCATGTTAAGGTTTCTTTTGAAATTCCTGAATATACTGCTAATTCTGATGCTTTAGGCACATTAAGATTATTAGAAGCTATTAAATCAAGTGACAGATCAAAAAAAATAAAATTTTATCAAGCATCAACATCTGAGATGTATGGTAATTGTAAAAAAACACCACAAAATGAAAAAACAGTTTTTAAACCAGACTCGCCTTATGGAGCAGCCAAGCTGTATGCTCATAATATAACGAGAATTTATAGAGAAGCTTATGGCTTGTATGCGTGCAGTGGTATTCTTTTTAATCATGAGTCTCCGAGGAGAGGAGAAACTTTCGTTACAAAAAAAATTGTCAAGGCTCTAGCAGAAATAAAATATAGAAGAAAAAAAAAGTTATCTCTTGGTAATTTAGATTCAAAAAGAGATTGGGGTCATGCAAAAGATTATGTTTATGCAATGTGGAAGATAATGCAATATAAAAAACCTGAAGATTTTGTGGTTGCAACAGGTAAACAAATTACAATACGTGAATTTGTTGTTAAATGTTTAAGGTTTATGGATTTTAAATTTAAATTTACTGGTAAAGGATTGAAAGAAAAAATAGTAGACAATAAAAATCAAGTAATAGTTGATGTAGATAAAAAATATTTTAGACCAATAGATGTTGAAAATTTAAAAGGTGACAGCTCAAAAGCTAGAAAATTACTTAATTGGAAACCAAATTATAATATCGATAATTTGGTAGAGGAAATGTGTTTACATGAGATTGAAAATTTAAGAAAAAAAATAAATGATTAAAATTTACGTCGCTGGCCATACTGGAATGGTAGGGTCATCACTTTTGAGAAATCTTAAAAAATTTAAAAAAATTAAGATTATTAAAGCTAATCGCAAGCAACTTAATTTGTTGAATTATAACAAAGTATCTAATTTCATAAAAAAAAATAAACCCCAAATAGTTATTTTATGTGCAGCTAAAGTTGGCGGTATTTTAGAAAATATGAATTTTCCTGCAGAATTTTATTTAGAGAATATTAAGATACAAAATAACATAATTCAAACATGTCACCAAAACAATATAAGGAATTTAATTTTTCTTGGTAGTTCTTGTATTTATCCAAAAAAAGCACAACAACCTTTAAAAGAGGAGTATTTGTTAAGTGGCAAATTAGAGTCTACAAATGAAGCATATGCATTGGCAAAAATATGCGGTATCAAATATTGCAATTATTTAAATAAACAGTTTGGGAGAACTTATTTTTCGGTAATGCCTTGTAATCTTTATGGACCGAATGATAATTTTAATATTAAATCTGGACATTTCGTTCCTGGACTAATCAATAAACTGCATAACGCAAAAATAAAAAAACTAAAACACATAGAAATATTTGGAACAGGAAGACCCAGAAGAGAAATAATGCATGTTGATGATTTGTCTTATGCGATAAAAAAAATAATTGATCTTTTAATAAATAATGATCCTAAACTTATTAGACTAATCAAAAAATACAGTTTTATTAATATTGGTTCAGGCAAAGATTACACTATTAAACAATATGCAATTATTCTAAGAAGAATTATAAATGTTAAAGTCAAATTTAAATTTAATAAAAAATATCCTGATGGTACTTATAGAAAATTACTTGATATAAAAAAGATCAAATCTCTTGGATGGAAACCTAGTATTCATTTAGTAAATGGTATAACAAAAACTTATAATTGGTATAAAAAAAATGTTTAATGTTAAGAAACCTTTAATTATTGCCGAAATTGGATGGAATCATATGGGAAATATGAGTCTTGCAAAAAAAATGATCATTGAAGCAAAAAAAAATGGGGCTGATTTTGTGAAATTTCAAACATGGTCTGTTTCCAATTTAAAGAATGGTTCTTGGGATAACGATGGAAGAAGAAGAATTTATATAAAAGCAGAATTAACTAAAAAAAAACATGAAATATTGAAAGAGTTTTGTTTTAAAAAAAAAATAAAATTTTTAACATCAGTTTTCAATGAGAAAGACATTAACTGGTTGAGCAAATTATCCAACTATGTAATTAAAATTCCAAGTCATGAAGTTTATAATATTGAACTTATAAAAAGAAGTTTAAATAAATTTAAGTATGTTATCATTTCTACGGGTGCAGCTAAATGGTATGAGATTTTAAAAATACAAAAATTAATAAATAAATTAAATAAACAAACAAAAGTGTGTATTTTACATTGTGTTTCTACTTATCCATGTGAGCTCAAAAATGCAAACCTCAAAAGAATAAGTTCTTTAAAAAAATTGTTCAAAAATGTTGGATATAGTGGACATTGTGAAGGTATCCAAGATGGAGTAGCTTCTGGTTCTTTTAATATAAAGCTTATTGAAAAGCACTTTACAATAAATAAAAAACTTCCTGGTCGAGATAATAAATTTGCTATCTTACCGAATGAACTAAAAGAATTATCTGATTATTATAATTCAAAAATATTAATGGAAATTGATAGGGGTAAAAATTTACAGAAATCAGAATTAGATACATTTAAAAATTATAGAGGCAGATGGAAAAAAAATTAGTTTCTATAATTATTAGATCTAAAAATGAGGAAAAATGGATACGATTAGTTTTGAAATCTATTCGAAATCAAACCATAAAAAATATTGAAATAATTTTAGTCGACAACAAAAGCAGTGATAACACATTAAAAATTGCAAAGTCTTTTGGTGTAAAAAAAATTTTAACTATAAATAAGTTTTTACCTGGCGCTGCATTAAATAAAGGTTGCAATGAAGCTTTGGGTAAATATTTAGTATTTCTTTCTGCTCATTGTGTTCCAGAAAATGCAAATTGGTTAAAAGAGTTAATTTCAAAAATTGATGAAAAAAAAAGAATAATAGCTTGCTATGGTAAACAAATACCATTGAGATATTCTAGCGCTAATGATGTTAGAGATCTTCTTATTACTTTTGGAAGTGAGGATAGGATACAATCAGAAGATCCTTTTTTTCATAATGCTAATAGCTGTATACTTAAAAAATTTTGGAAAAAATATAAATTTAATTCACATGTGACTAATATTGAAGATAGGCTTTGGGCAAAAAGAATATTAAAATTAAATTATAAAATTTTTTATAATTCAAAGGCTAGTGTCTACCATCATCATGGAATACATCATGCATTAAATACAAGTAGATCCCAATCTACACTTAAAGTTTTAGCAAACACAGATAAATATTTTGTTAAAAAACCATTTTTTTTTGATTTACAAAAAAGAGAAATACACGTTCTAATATTTGTGAATGAAATAAAAGAAAACTTCAAAAAGTACTTAAAAAAAATGAAAATGATAAGTAAAAATACTTATATTTCTCAGCTACATGTTTTTACAAGTAAAAAAAAAACTAATTTAAAAAAGATTAAATTTTATCCCTCAAGAAATATACATGATATGAGCCTTAATAAAAAATTTCAGTATGCTTATAAAGTTATTAGTTCAAAAAATAGAACAATACCTGAATTAATTTTATATATTAATCTTTCATATAAATATCTCTCAAGTTCTTCAATAAATAAGAATTTAAAACTTTTTTTAAAAGAAGGTTTTGACACTCTTATACCTGTTATTAAAGATTATTCGATTAATTGGGTTTTTAACGAAAGCGAAAATATTTATAAACCAATTTCAAAAAACTTTTCTATTAGAGATTACAAAAAACCAATTTTAAAATCATTATTTGGCTTAGGAACAGTTACAAATTTTAATAACTTAAAAAGTGGTGATTTGATCTCTGGTAGATATAATTTTTACATTGTGGATGAACAAAAAAATGTATTAAGAGATCTAGTAAAGTAATATGTCTGTAGTAGCAATAATATTAGCTAGAAAAAATTCCAAAGGTCTAAAGAATAAAAATATAAAACTTCTTAATGGTAAACCGCTTATATATCACTCTATCGATATTCTTAAAAAAAGCCGGCTAATAAATGACATTATAGTTTCAAGTGATTCAAAAAAAATAAGAGATATGGCAATAAAAAGAGGAGTGAAAGCACCTTTTTTGAGACCAAAATCTTTATCAACTGATAATGCCACTTCAGATAAAGCACTTAGACATTGTTTGAAATTTTTGAACAAAAAAAAGTTATACCCGAAAATAGTTGTATATTTACAAATCACAGAGCCTCTAAGAAAACTTTGGATGATTGAAAAATGTATAAAAGTTTTAAAAAAAAGAAAAGAGATAGATACAGCATTTATGGTTAAAAAATTTTATAAAAATTTATGGGAAAAAAATAAAAAAAATTATATTAGAACAACACATGAAAAATATGGACTCCCAAGACAAAAAAAAAACAAATATTTTAGGGAAGATACCGGTTTGGCCTGTGCGACAAGATCAAGCGTTATTCTTAAAGGATCAAGAATTGGAAAAAAAATTTTTCCCGTTTTCTATAATCATGATTTTGATTATTTAGATATACACAATAAAAATGATTTGAAAATTGCAAATTTTATTTTAAAAAAAAAATTATTTAAAATTATTTGATGAATTTTTAAACCATTCACATAGTAACTTAACACCCTGTGAAAAATTAACTTTTGGTTTAAATTTAAGTTCTTTTCTTGCTAAAAAAATATTTGCTTTGGTATTTTTAATATCTGCTTTTCTATTTTTTATTTTTTTGAATTTCGCTTTTTTTTCTAGATTTCTTTCAATTAGTTTTAGAAAGTTAAATGTTGAAATATTTTTATCATTACCAATATTATAAATTTTGTGGTATTTCTTTTTGTTTCTTAGAAAAGATTTATTTTTTGAAGATTTTTCTATTATGTCAACCACATCAGTAATGTACGTAAAACTTCTCAACGAATTACCTTTGTTAAATAGTTTTATAATTTTACCTTTATAGACAGCTTTTAAAAATATCAGTGGTGACATATCAGGTCTCCCATAAGGTCCATATACTGTGAAAAATCTTAAACCTGTTGATTTAATTTTGTATAATCTTGAATAATTATCAGCCATTATTTCACATATTCTTTTTGTAGCCGCATAAAAAGACTCTTGAACGTCAACTTTGTAGTCTTCTCTTTTGTTTGATATTTCACCATAAACAGATGAAGAACTTCCATAGATAAACTGTTTTGTAGATTTATAATTTATGATCGACTCTAGAATATTAAATTGAACTTTTAAGTTACTATTGAAGTAGCTCTCTCTATTTTTCAGAGAAAATTGAACACCAGGTTGAGCAGCTAAATGAAAAATTACTTTAAAATTCCTATTTTTTTTAAAAAAATCTTGAATGCTCTTTTTTGACTCTAAATTTAATTTATAAAATTTAAAATTTTTATTTTTTTTAAGTAATAATAGTCTCTCTTTTTTAATTTTTTTTGAGTAATAATTACTCAAATTATCTATACCAAAAATAATATTTTTTTTATTTGTACAAAGTTTAGTTGCTAAGTGAAAGCCAACGAATCCTGCCACACCTGTAATTAGATACCTCATCTTATTTGTTTGATCCTATTTATAATTTTAGATAAAATAAAATCAAACTTATTAAATTTAATATTATTTTTTTTTAAAACTTTCATACATTCAACATTTTGTTTATAAATATTAAAAATATTACTTGTAGATTTACCTCCACTTTTCATCACAACTGAAAAAAAATCCAAATATTTTATTTCTTCTCTGGGAATTTCTTTAAAACATCTTATTATAAAATCAAAATCTGAGGCAAAATTAAATTCTAGATCAAATGATCCA
>MDSZ01027023.1_pt1 | contig 23122 bp, 19 predicted proteins | sample 811201 | NCBI WGS metagenome assembly MDSZ01 (sample SAMN05326647, study PRJNA326480) | marine metagenome | isolation source: seawater | place: Indian Ocean: North | collected 2010
CGCCTGCAGCCAGGCAAGTGCAGCATCTCCAACCAACCGCTCCGGTGCCGACACGGCACACACCTGCACCCGCCATCCCGCCAGCAACGCCAGACGGGCAATCAGATAGCCATCGCCGGCATTATTGCCGGAGCCACACAACACAGTGATGCAGCCTGCATCAGGCCAGCGTGCAAACACCGCCTGCCATGCCGCCATTGCGGCGCGTTGCATCAGATCGATCCCGGCAATACCAGAGGCGATAAGGGCGGCATCAAGCTGGCGCGTCTGTTGCCGGGAATGCACCCACGCTGGCATCGGGTCGGACATTGATAGGCTCCTGCAGGGGTTGTCTGGCACAATTATACGAGATTCCAGACAGCCAGCCCCAACATCATCATGTCCGACCAACCAGACTACCAGGCACTTGCTGAGCAGATTCGCGTCTTCGCGCAGGATCTGGGGTTCCAGCAGCTGGGCATCAGCGCGCCTGATATTGGCGAGCATGAACAGTGGCTGCAACGCTGGCTTGATGCCGGCTATCAGGGCGAGATGGAATGGATGGCCAGCCACGGCAGCAAACGCACGCGGCCGCCGGAGCTGGTGCCCGGCACGCAACGGGTTATCTCCGTGCGCATGGACTATCTGCCTGCCGACGCAGCCATGGCCAGGCGCCTGGCCAGCCCGGACACTGCCTACATTTCACGCTATGCGCTGGGCCGCGACTACCACAAACTGATCCGGCGTCGCCTTCAGCAACTGGCCGACCGCATACAGGAACTGATAGGCCCGTTTGGCTACCGGGCATTCGTCGACAGCGCCCCGGTGATGGAACGCGCACTGGCCAGCCGTTCAGGGCTCGGCTGGATCGGCAAGAACACCATGCTGATAAACCGCAAGGCCGGCAGTTACTTCTTCCTCGGCGAGCTGTACACCGATCTGCCACTGCCGACTGACTCGCCCCAGCAAACCGAACACTGCGGCAAATGTACGGCCTGCCTGGAGCGCTGCCCGACCGACGCCTTTGTCGGCCCGCACGTGCTGGATGCCCGGCGCTGCATCTCGTATCTGACCATTGAGCTCAAGGGCGCGATCCCCGAAAACCTGCGAGCAGCCATGGGCAATCGGGTATTTGGCTGCGACGACTGCCAACTGGTGTGCCCATGGAACCGGTTTGCCAAGCCAACCGGGGAGCCCGACTTCAGCCCGCGCCACCAGCTCGATCAGGCGGACCTGGTCGAGCTGTTCAGTTGGGACGAGGCGACATTTCTGCAACGTACCGAGGGGTCGCCGATACGCCGTATCGGCCATGAACGCTGGCTGCGCAATCTCGCCGTAGGGCTGGGCAACGCCACCACCAGTATCCCGGTCGTCGAAGCCCTTAAACGACGGCGCGCCGATACCTCAGAGCTGGTTCGTGAGCATGTTCGCTGGGCGCTTGAACAGCACGGCGCAAGCTGACTATCAAAACTTGATGAAGTGCTCGCGGTAGTGTTTCAGCTCGGCGATCGAATCACGAATGTCGTCCAGCGCCAGGTGACTGCTCTGCTTCTTGAAGCCGTTCTTCACCTCGGGCGCCCAGCGCGCCGCCAACTCTTTCAGGGTCGAGACATCCAGGTTGCGGTAGTGGAAGTATTTCTCCAGCTCTGGCATACCCCGATAGAGAAAGCGCCGGTCCTGGCAAATGCTGTTGCCGCACATCGGAGACTTGCCCGCCGGAACCCAGGCGGACAGAAAGTCGATTGTCTGCCGCTCGGCATCAGCCGGACTGATAGTGCTTTCACGCACCCGGCGGGTCAGCCCGGATTGACCATGCTGCCGGGTATTCCATTCATCCATACCATCGAGCAATGCATCGGGCTGTTTGATCGCCAGCGACGGCCCTTCGGCCAGCACATTCAACTGCGGGTCAGTGACAATGGTCGCAATCTCGATGATGACGTCGTTGTCCGGATCAAGGCCGGTCATTTCAAGATCGATCCAGATCAGGTTGTCAGGGTGTTGCATGGGAGCTCCTGGCTAGGCGTAAAGGCGCGCTAAACGCGCGATGGCTGCAGTATAACTGCAGCGTGCTAAACTGCCGCCGATTATTCAGACGCAGAGCCCATGGCCAAACGAAATCTTACCCGCCGCCAGAACTGGCGCATCCAGAAAATCCAGGACGAGCGCGCAGCTCGCGCCGAACGTCGCGCCGAACGTGCTGAGGAAAGCCTGGTCGGTGGCGACCTTGGCCCCGAGCAGTCCGGCCTGGTGATTGCGCATTTTGGCGTTCAGGTTGACGTCGAAGCCACCAGCGGCGAGCTGGCCGGCCAGATTCGACGCTGCTACCGACGCGCCAACCTGCCGGCACTGGTCACTGGCGACCGTATTATCTGGCGGCCAGACAACCAGCAAGGCGGGGTTATCGTCGCGCAGCAGGAGCGCCAGACCGAACTCTGCCGCCCCGATCAACGCGGCCAGCTGAAGCCGGTTGCCGCCAATGTCGACCGCCTGATTATCGTCTTCGCTCCCCTGCCGACGCCCTACACCAACCTGATCGACCGCTATCTGGTTGCCGCCGAGCAGGCCGGCATCGAGCCGCTGCTGGTAATGAACAAGTCGGATCTGCTGAAAAACAGCCCCGATCCCGAGTTGCTGCAGTGGCTGGATGACTACAGTCAGCTGGGATATCACACCCTGTTGCTGTCCGCCGACGAGGGGGATGGTCTGGACACGCTGCGCGCCGAGCTGAAAGACCACACCAGTGTCTTTGTCGGGCAATCGGGGGTCGGCAAGTCATCCCTGATCAACGCGCTGCTGCCGGGCCAGGATCTACGCGTCGGTGCCCTTTCCGAAAGCACCGGTAAAGGCACTCATACCACAACAACGGCCCGGCTCTTTCATTTCCCGGCGGGCGGCGACCTGATCGACTCGCCCGGTATTCGCGAATTCGGCCTGACGCATATTTCGCACGACGAACTGCTGGAGGGCTTTATCGAGTTCCGCCCGTTTCTGGGCCACTGCCGTTTCCGCGACTGTCAGCATCTGCACGAACCTGGTTGCGCCCTGCTTCAGGCGGTTGAGGCCGGAGCGATATCGCCCATTCGCATGAGCAGCTATCGCCACATCCTCTCGACCCTTACCGGCTGAGCTGCCTCACTGCTGCAGACGCCTGATCGGCTCGGCGTTATCGAACAGGTTTAGACGTCGTTCGCGAGCAGGCTCGGTTGAAGCCGGTTGATCAACCGGCGCAGCCTCTTGCAGCTCTTCAGGCTCAACCGGGAGTTCGACAGCCGGCTCTGCAGGCTCAGGCTCGGACTGCTCAGATTCAGACTCAGGCACAACCGGCTCGTCCGGCACCTGCGCCCCGGCCGCCTCGACACCCTCAAGCATCTGCTCTTCGGCATGCCGGTTAAGCACCACGATATCAATGCGCCGATTGGTCGGACTCAGAGGATCATCACGGTCGAACAGCGCCGAATCCGCGTAACCGACTACTCGCGCGACCTGCTGTTCGGGATAGCCCGCCGCGAGCAGGGTGCGGCGTGCCGCATTGGCGCGCTCGCTGGACAGCTCCCAGTTGCCGTAACCACGGCGACCGACAAAGGGCTGCGCATCCGTATGCCCACTGATACTGATCTTCTTGTTCACCTTTGCAATGGTATCGCTGAGCGAGAGCAGAATGTCCTCAAAATACGGCTGTAACTGGGCGCTGCCGCTGGAGAACATTGGCCGATTCTCGGCATCAACGATCTGTATGCGCAGACCATCCTGGGTAATCTCGATCAGAATCTGATCCTTGAAGCGCTGCAACACAGGTTCATTGTCGATCTGATTCTGCAACTCCTGCAGCAGAGCCTCCATATCCTGGCGCTCGATCTGATCGGCCAACTGCCGGGCAGAATCTTCGTCAATCAGTTGCTGATCCTCGGGGTCTTCGGTCTTGTTAAGGGTCCGCTCCGGCGCCACCGCAGGGGAGCCGCCAAGATCAATGGCAAAAGGACTGCCGCCCTCGCTGAAGCCGACAGGATCGTTGAAGTAACCGGAAATATTGCGCAACTGCTCCGGAGTCGCGACGGTCACCAGCCACATGACAAGGAAAAACGCCATCATCGCTACGGCAAAGTCGGCGAAGGCGATCTTCCATGACCCGCCATGATGACCGGCTTCCTTGCGGGTCACCCGCTTGACGATAATGGGTTGATTGTTATCCACCGCTTAGCGTCCCTTCACCGAATCTTCCAGCTCGGTGAAGCTGGGTCGATGCTCCGGCAGCAGCGACTTGCGCCCGAACTCGACAGCCAGGGCCGGCGGCAAGCCCTGGGCACTGGCAACCAGCGTCATTTTGATCGCCTCGTAGGTGTTGGCCTCTTCGTGGGCCGTATGCCCCATGGCCGTGGCGAAGGGGCCAACAAAACCATAGGCAGCCAGAATACCAAGGAAGGTACCCACCAGCGCGGTGGCCACTTTCTCGCCGATCTCTGCCTTGTCCGCATCCCCCAGGATGCTCATGGTGATAACGATACCGAGGACAGCAGCAACGATACCGAACCCGGGCAGGGCATCGGCTACACGGGTCACCGCATGCGACGGCTCCTGAAGTTCTTCGGAAATCGCGGAAATCTCCACGTCAAACAGCGCTTCCAGCTCATGCGGAGCCATATTGCCGGTGGACATAATGCGCAGATAGTCGCAGATGAACTCGGTCATCATCCGATCTTTGAGAATGGCTGGATACTTGCTGAAGATCGGGCTCTCGTTCGGTTCCTCGATATCCTGCTCGATGGCCATCATGCCCTCGCGCCGGCTCTTGTTCAGCACCTCGTACAGCAGACCCAGCACATCCAGATAAAACGGCTTGGAAAAGCGGTGCCCGAAAATGATGGCCGGCGCCGCGCCAAGGCACTTTTTCACCACCTCAATGCTGTTGGCTACCAGAAAGGCCCCCAATGCGGCGCCACCGATGATGAGGATTTCAAAGGGATGCCAGAGTGCGGCGATATGCCCGCCGGACAGCAGGAACCCCCCCAGAACACTGACGATGACGACAACGAAACCACCAATTTTCAACATATATTCGAGGTATCCAGAACAAGCCGGTGCGCATCACCGCGCAGAGCAGCAAACTGCTGCCATTCGAGTTATAGTCGTGCAGAAGACTAGTATAAAGCTGTGAAGCGCATGAGCACACACCCCAACATCGGTAGTAAAGAGGTTATCGGCGAGCTGCGTCAGAAACTGAACGCATGCGTGCTGCCGATCACTCGCGACCAGCAAAGACAACTGGTGGAACAGCTGGAAGGTGACCTGCTCAGCATCAACGAGCTGACCCAGGCGATCATGCGCGCCCCGGTAGCGGCGCTGCATATCTGCCGCGCAGCCGGTGCCGCAGCGCGCAACAGGGATGTGGACGTGTTGACGCTGGAACAGGCCTGCTCATTACTCGGGACCCAGCGCATTGCAGACCTGCTCAAGGGCATTCCGGTGGTCGAACCCGATCAACTGCCCTGGGCCTACCGGCAGCTCCTGAGCATAAGCGAACACGCTGTCAGCCAGGCCCAGGGGCTGTTTGCAAACCGCATTGCCCGGCTGTGGCACGAGATGTCACTGGCGACCCTGCTGTTTCTCTCCCCCCTGTGGACACTTGCCTACCTCAAGCCACACCTGTTCGAACAGTGGGAGCGACTGAATGACGGCGTTCTGCCTGACGGCGTCAGCCGGCGCCAGATTGCCGATACCACCGCAAACGGCTTTCAGTTGGTTCAGCTGGTAGCGCAGGACTGGTGGCTGCCGCCCTGGATCCTGCAGGGGTACCGCTCGCTTAACGCCAATCGTCGTACCATGGTCAAGGCTCTTCGCGTAGCGCGGGACAGCGCTCATCCGCAGGAACAGCAAGCCCAACTCGACGGCGACCGGGAGCTTTACCGCTGGCTGACCCAGCCCGCCAATAGCGCGCTGATCGCCAATGGCATGGCGCTGGGCACCCATCACAGCTGGTACAACCGACATACGTCCCGCTGGCAGAAATTGAGCGCCCTGTATCTCAATATTGAGGTCGCTGACGCCCAGCGCCTGACGCACGAGAACGCCGTCAATAGTGCGCATGACCAATTTACGCGCTGCAGCAACGACATTTTTCTTCCTGCCAGCACGCTTCCGCAACCGCCCCCCGCGACAGGCAAGACGCCTGCAGCATGCACCGGGACGCCGCCCAAAGCACAACCCGAGCCGGCAAGACCAGAGCCGCGATCAGCTGATCCGGATCTCTGGCGCAGCCTGTGCCTGCGCCTGAGCAAACAACCCGACTCCTTCGGCAACCTGGCCCAACTGCTCGAATGCGCGCAACACGCCCTGATCAAGGGGCTCGGCCTTACGACCTGCTGGATCGCCCTCTCCAGCGCTCGCAACCATCAGTTGGTAATTGCCGTTGCCAGCGGCTTTGCCTCAGGGCAGCCGCTGTCTGGGACAGCCGTGGGCAGCAGCCGCGAAGGTCACTGGCCCGCGTGGCTACGCAGCGCCAGCTGCCATGAGGTACAGCCGCAGCAAGCGCCTGGCGCCATGCCCGAGAAGGTGCTCGAACTCGGCGCAGGAAGTATCTTTTATCTGGCGCCCCTGACCCATAACGAGCAGCTGGTCGGTCTGATCTATGTCAGTAACGGCAGCGCCCAGCCACTTGACAGCAAACGCCAGCAGGCCGTGGTTAAAACCGCCGAATGTCTGCATAAAGCCTTGCTTCACCTCAAGCAACGCGCCTAGCATCCACCCTTTTTTTGACGGAGCGCCAGTTTGCTCCACTGCAGGAGACCTTTTTCATGGCATCTCTTACGCTGCCACTACTGATTGAACCCGCTGAGCTACCGCTGCCTCTGAACAGCGAACAGGTCCGCCTGGTTGATCTCTGCAGCACGGCCCAATATCAGGCAGGGCATATTCCCGGCGCCGTGCATCTTGCGCCCGCACGTACCGCCTCACCCGCACCACGTCCGGGCCCGCTGCCCGGCCTGCCCGAGTTGCAGGCCATTTTTGCCGAGCTGGGTCACCGTGACGATCTCCACTATGTCGTTTATGACGACGAGGGTGGAGGCTGGGCGGGGCGTTTTATCTGGATGCTCGACTGCATTGGTCACACCCGCTACAGCTATATCAACGGCGGCCTCAAGGCCTGGATCGAAGACGGGCTGCCGCTGGAAAGTGCACCGCAGCTGGCCACACCCACGACGCCAACAATTACACCGAACAACGACCACACCATCACTCTGGCGCAGCTGATGGCAGACCTGCACAATCCCGACCGGGTCATCTGGGATGCTCGCTCGCCACACGAGTACCGTGGTGAGAAGGTTGTCGCCAGCAAAGGCGGCCATATTCCCGGCGCAGTCAATTTTGAATGGACTGCCGGGATGGACCCCGAGCGAGGCCTGCGCATGCGCTCGGACATGGCCGAACAGCTGCTCAAGCTGGGCATCACACCGGACAAGGAAATCGTCACCCACTGCCAGACGCACCACCGTTCCGGCTTCACCTATCTGGCAGCCAAGCTGCTGGGCTACCCGCGCGTCAAAGCCTACGCAGGCTCATGGTCCGAGTGGGGCAACCATCCAGACACCGCAGTAGAATTTTAAGGAAGCACCATGCCTGATCGTCTGTTTATCCTGTTTCAGTACCTGCTGCCGCACCACCTGCTCTCGCGTCTGGCAGGCTGCCTGGCCAATTGCACCTGGGGCTGGGTCAAAAACCCGTTCATCACCTGGTTTGTCAAACGCTACCAGGTCGACATGAGCGAGGCACAAGAAGAGAACCCGACTGCCTACAGCAGCTTCAACGACTTTTTCACCCGCGCGCTCAAGCCCAATGCCCGCCCGCTGGATCAAACCCCGGGTGGCATCCTCTGCCCGGCCGACGGCGCCATCAGCCAGCTCGGCAAGATCGAACACGGCCGTATCTTCCAGGCCAAGGGGCACAGCTTCAGCGTGCAGGAGTTGCTCGGCGGTAACGCCGAGCTGGCAGCACCATTCCAGGGCGGAGAATTCGCTACCGTTTACCTCTCACCCAGGGACTACCACCGCGTACACATGCCCCTGGGCGGCACCCTGAAGGAAATGATCTACGTGCCGGGCAAACTGTTCTCGGTCAACCAGACGACCGCCGAGAACGTACCGGAGTTGTTCGCCCGCAATGAGCGCGTGGTGTGCCTGTTCGATACAGAGGCAGGCCCGATGGCACTGGTTCTGGTCGGCGCCATGATCGTTGCATCGGTTGAGACAGTGTGGGCTGGCCTGGTTGCCCCGCCCAGCCGCACGCTGCGCAGCACCGCCTACGGCCAGGCCGCACCGAGCCTGGAAAAAGGTGACGAGATGGGCCGCTTCAAACTGGGCTCAACCGCTATCGTGCTGTTCGGCCCGGATGCGATGCGCTGGAACGAAACCCTCAAGGCCGGGGATAGTGTGCAGATGGGGCAACTGATGGGCAGCCTTGCCTGATCCTCAGGCACGCTGCGTATCGAACGCGATAACCTCACCAATCGTGCTGGCGCCCAGCGCCAGCATCACCAGCCGATCCACCCCCAGCGCCACACCTGCGCACGAGGGCATGCCAGAGCGCAACGCGTCTACCAGTGGCATGTCGATCGGTAATGCCGCAATACCCAGCGCCTCGCGCTGCGCCTGATCTGCCTCAAAGCGCCGCAACTGCTCATCGGCATCAGTCAGCTCGAAGTAGCCGTTGGCCAGCTCCATGCCCTTGACGAACATTTCGAAGCGCGCGGCGCTCGGCACCCGATCATCGCCCTCGACAACGCGCGCCAGCGCCGCCTGCGAAGCGGGAAACGCGTAGACCATGGTCGGCGCCTGCAACCGGGGCTCGACACATTCGGAAAACAGCAAATTCAGGTAGCCGTCGCGCGACAACTCACCCTGAAAGCCGCAGCGCGCGGCGGCCAGGCTTTGCAGATCGGCATCACTGCACTGGTGAATATCCAGACCGGTATGCTCGGCAAACACGGCGGCATAAGTAACCCGCCGCGCCGACTCGCCGGCAAGCACCGCGCGCACCAGCGCATCAACTTCATCCATTAGCTGATGGTGATCAAACCCTGGGCGATACCACTCGAGCATGCTGAATTCAGGATTATGCCGCCTGCCAATCTCGCCGTTGCGATAGACCTTGCACAGTTGCCAGATCGCACCACTGCCCGCCGCCAGCAGACGCTTCATCGGATATTCCGGTGAGGTATGCAGATACAGCATCGCCGCCTGGCCGCCGCCCTCCGGGACATACTCGGTGGCAAAGGGGTGCAGAAACGGATCACTGACTGCGGCATGCGACAGGCTGGGCGTATCCACCTCCAGCACACCACGCTCGGCAAAGAACTCGCGAATACGATTGATAATGCCCGCGCGCCGACGCAGAGCGTCGATGGTTGCACTGGGTTGCCACGGTCGATTCATGCTGCCTACCTCGATTTACGGACACAAAAAACCGGGGACGGGCCCCGGTTTCTTCAACCACCAAAACCGTTACGCGCGACCAACATACTCGCTGGACCGGGTATCAACCTTCAGCACGTCGCCGGTGTTGATAAACAGCGGCACCTTGACCACGGCACCGGTTACCAGCTTGGCCGGCTTGTTGCCGCCACCGGAGGTATCACCACGCACGCCCGGGTCGGTCTCGACCACTTCCAGCTCAACGAAGTTCGGCGGAGTAACGGCAATCGGTGCGCCATTGAACAGGGTTACAGTGTAAATAACCTGCTCTTTCATCCAGTTCATGCAGTCGCCAACCGCCTTCTCGTCAGCGCCGTACTGCTCGAAGGAGCCGTCGGTCGCCATGAAGTGCCAGAACTCACCGTCGGAGTACAGGTATTCCATCTCGCGATCCATCACGTCGGCGCCTTCCAGGCTGTCGCCCGACTTGAAGGTACGCTCGTTGACGCGACCGGTCTTCAGGTTACGAACCTTGACGCGGTTAAACGCCTGGCCCTTACCCGGTTTGACGTATTCGTTCTCGAGAATCGAGCACGGATCGCCGTCCAGCATCACCTTAAGACCCGGTTTGAATTCGTTGGTAGAATAGTTGGCCATACAAGTTCCCACTTTAAATTGAATGGATGATCCGACTCGCGCCACACCAGCCAGTGTGCGAGGCAGTCAGTCGGACACCCTGACACCCATGCGCGGAAAAACGCCAATGATACATGGTTCTGCAGTTCGTGTTGAGTCCGCCAGCTGGCAAAATATTCTGGCCAACAGCATCACCAGCCCCGCCGAGCTTCTGCGCCGCCTGCATCTCGAAAGCACACTGCTGCCAGCGGCTCTGGCTGCAGCGGAGACATTTCCGCTGAGGGTTCCGGAGCCTTACCTCAGCCGGATGCGTCCGGCCGATATCAATGACCCGTTGCTACGTCAGGTCCTGCCAATCGGCGAAGAGCTGGCAGAGCAGCCGGGGTATGTACTCGACCCCCTCGGAGAACAGCACACCAATGCCCGGCCCGGGATCATTCACAAGTACCATGGTCGCCTGCTGCTGGTCGTCAGCAGTGGTTGCGCCGTCAACTGCCGCTATTGCTTCCGTCGCCATTTTCCCTACGACGACAACAACCTCAGCACCAGCGAGTGGAACGAGGCCCTCGACTATATCCGCAACGACAGCAGCATCAGCGAAGTCATTTACAGCGGCGGTGATCCGCTCGCAGCCAACGACCGCCGTCTGGCCTGGCTGACCCGCGAAATTGCCGCCATTGCCCACGTGCGACGCCTTCGCGTGCACACCCGGCTGCCTGTCGTCATACCGCAACGCATCACCCCGGAGCTGATCGACGCGCTGTGCGGCACGCGCCTGCCAGTCACCATGGTCTGGCATTGCAATCATGCAGCCGAACTGGACGCCCGAACCGCAGAAGCAGCAGCCCTTTTGCGCCAGGCCGGCGTCATACTGCTCAATCAGGCCGTCTTGCTGCGCGGCGTCAACGACAGCCTGGAGGCGCAGCAAGCGCTGGGTGAGGCACTAGGCGATGCCGGTATATTGCCCTATTATCTCCACTTGCTCGCCCGCGTCCGCGGCGCCAGCCACTTCATGGTCCCGGACGACGAGGCTCGCGCGCTGGTCGGCACCATGCTTACCCGCATGCCGGGCTACCTGGTACCCAGGCTGGTGCGGGAAGTTGCCGGCGAGCCGGGCAAGGTGCCGGTCAGCGTCGAGCTGCAACAGAACGCGCCCCAAACGGGCAATCAGGCATAATCATCAGACTTGGTGACAACGGCAGGGAGCAAGCTTAGCCAGTTGTCAGCTAAGCTGCTAGAGTGTGTTTTCGGAAGGCTGTTTCCCCCACTGAGCCACGGAAGACCGGCACACCCCGTGGGCCGGAATCAGGCCATAGACGCTTGTACTGGATACGACAGTTATGGATAGCACAACGCAAAAGCTGCATTTGCGGATACCCCAGCAGACACTCAGCAACCTGAGTTTTGCAGAAGGGTCCGAGAAAGGCATAGCCCAGTGGCTAGCCAACCTGCCAAAAGCCAATATCGGTGAAACGGCGCGCCAGCTCTATCAGGGACTGATTGAACTGAACCAGTACGACGTGCCTGCCGACAAGCGCCTGGCCATGCTGGAGCGCATTCGGCCCGAGGTGCACTATGTCTGCACCGCCCTTTCGCGCTACTATCTGGGCCAATCGATTGTGCTCGAGGACAAGCCGCGCAAGGTTGCCAATCTGTCCCAGTCGCTGCAGAACCACCTGGCCAACGGCTACAAGATCATCGTTGCTCAGGAGCGCAGCATCAAATCACGCGATCACGCCAACCTGATGACACTGGCCCTGCAGCGATCAATCCGCGGATTGTGCGGGCCCCTGCTGCGCGCCTTCCAGCTTTACTGCCCGGTAGCGGATGGGGTCTGGCTCGAGTTGCACCAGCTGTACCAACTGGCACGCAAACGCAACTTCCACCAGACACCGGTACCGGACAGCGAGAGCGCTGACCGCCAACCCCTGAGTATCGAACAATGCTATCTGGTCGCCCTGCTGATGGGCGCGAGCCGCCCCAATCAGATGCGCCAGAGCGCGATGGGTCGCCTGTTTGCCACTCTGGAAGACTGGAGCCGTTATGCACGGCTGGTCTCCCCGGAAGACTCGAAGGCACTGTTCATCATCAACCCTGACATGGACTGCCCGCCACGCTACAAATCTCTGATTCGTGGCGAAAGCCTTGACCACAGCCTGGGACTCGACACCCGCAAGCTGGTCAACGGCATCAAGGAGTTCATGACTACCGGCAGCGACTACCGGGGCGAATTGCACATCCCCAGTGTTCTGGGCGTGGAATTGCTGCAGCACGTCAGCCAGTCCTGGGGAGACCTGGCCGAGCGCACCTTCAACCGAATCCCGAGCCAAGGGCACCTGCGTGTCAGCATTGGCATGAGCGCGACTCACTACCGGATTTCCGGCAAGAGCTTCGCACGCATGATCGACGCCAGCGATGCCGAGCTCAATCCGTTCTCGGACGCGGCGCAGCGGGCCCGTGAAGGCGGCTGGAGCAGCGCGTTTGATGGTGGTGACTCGGTAGAGTGGCATGCCGCCGGCGTCGAGCAAATCAACTACGGCAGCAACTCGGAAGAAGCCGAAGAGGGGGACGAGCAATATCCGATCCACAACCTGCCGATTGTCAACCACAGCCCCGGCGGCTTCTGCCTGACCTGGCCGAAAGAGGTTCCAAAACAACTGCAGGCAGGCGAACTATTGGGTATCCAGGAAGCAAACGAACAGGACTGGAGCCTGGCCGTCGTGCGCTGGATTCGTCAGGTTCGCGGTGGTGGCACGCAGATGGGCATCGAACTGATTGCACCCCACTGCATACCCTGCGCCGCCAAGCTGATCCGCAAGACGGGCGAACCAAGCCAGTACCTGCGTGCACTGCTGTTGCCCGCCGTGACAGCGATCGACCGCCCGGCCACCATCATCACCCCGCGTCTGCCATTTCAGGTCAACAGCAAGATCAACATTCTGCAGGGCGGAAAGGTCGAAAAGGCAAATCTGAGCAATCGCGTCAGCGCGACCGGCAGTTTCAGTCAGTTCGAGTATCACCTGATCGAGCAGGAGACCGCTGGGACCAGCCAATCTGAGACGGGGCGCGCATCTCTGACCACTGGCCCCGAGGATGACTTTGACTCACTCTGGAAGTCTCTGTAGATTCAAATTCCTTGATCTGTAAGGGGCCATTCAAACCGGCCCTGCACCCCCCGGAAGACCATGGCCAACGACAACCAAGCCATCAAGCTGCTGATCCTCGACGACTCCCAGAACAATGCCGAGCGTATGGTCAGTCTGCTGCGTAATGCAGGCCACGCCACACGCGCCCACAGGGTTACCTCCATCGAAGATCTGCAGGAATGCCTGCAGCAGAACTGGGATATCTGCCTGGCCCAGACCGAAACCAGTTACATGACGGCGGAAGACGCCATCACCCTGATCAAACGCCAATCCAGAGACATCCCGTTCATCCTGCTCAAGCCCGAAATTGATCTGGAAATGCGCACAGAAGCGCTACGCAGCGGCATGACCGACGCAGTCCCGCATGATGCCGACGTACTTCTGACCCTGATCGTCGACCGCGAGCTGGCCAATCTGAATGCGCGCCGCCAACGTCGCATCGTCGAACAGACCCTGCGCGAAGCCGAGAAGCGCTGCCAGCTGTTGCTGGACAGCTCCGTGGACGCCATCGCCTACGTGCATGACGGCATGCATATCTATACCAACCGTGCTTACGGCGAGCTGTTCGGCTATGAAGATCCGGATGACCTGGCAGCAGAACCGATGGTGGGGCTTATCGATGGCGATGATCAGGGCGCCTTCAAGGATTTCCTTCGCCACTACGCCAGCCAGGGTGGCCAGAACGAGATTCGCTGCAAGGCAGTGGACAGCAGCGGCAAGCGCTTCCCGGTGGTCTTGAACTTTTCTCCAGCCAGCTATGACGGCGAACCCTGCACCCAGGTCGTCATCCGGGCAGAAACGGCCAGCAGCGACTTCGAGGAAAAACTCAAGGAGATGGCCAGCCGTGACTTGGTAACCGGCATGTTCAATCGCGCCTACTTCCAGGAGCAACTGGATAGCGTGCGCGACCAGGCCGTTCGCCAGGGTCAGCCAAGTACCCTCGTCTACCTGAGCATAGATGGCTTCAGCAGCCTGCAAGCCGACATTGGCATCGGCGCTGCCGACCTGCTGCTGACCGATCTGGCACAGATGCTCCGTACCCATTTCAGTGAAGACACCCTGATGGCGCGCTTCGCCGACGACGTCTGCAGCATCCTCATTGAGGGCCAGGAGCCCGAGGCGGCCACAGAGCAACTCGAAGCCTTGCGAACCAAGATCGAGACCCATCTGTTTGAAACCAACGGCCGGACAGTTCGGATGACCGTCAGCATGGGTGTCGCATCCATCAGCGAAACCAACGCCGATCCGGTCGAAGCCATTGATCGCGCACACCGCCTCGCCGAGCAACTGGGCAACAGCGGCGGCAACGGCATCAAGGTGTTCAACCCGCTGGAAGAGCTGGCACTGCAGGCCAACCGCGGCAACCTGATTGCCCTGATCAGACACACCCTGGAAACCAACGGCTTCCGCCTGCTGTTCCAGCCGATTATCAGCCTGCGTGGTGACGAAGCGGAAAACTACGAGACCTTCCTGCGCCTGTTGAACCATGAAGGCGAGGAAGTACCAGCGGCCGACTTCCTGCCAGCGGCCCAGGAAGCCGGGCTGGCACTGGAGATTGATCGCTGGGTAATCACCCAGGCAGTCAAGCTCCTCAGCAATCATCGCGGACGCGGCGCCGACACCCACCTGCTTCTGAATCTGAGCGGGGCAAGCCTGCAGGAAGCGGACATGGTGGAATGGATTGCCGGCAAGCTGAAGGAAGCCAGGCTGCCGGCTGACGCCATCATATTCCAGTTCCATGACGCCGATATAAACACCTACCTCAAGCAGGCCAAGGTGCATACCGAGGCACTGCACCGCATGCACTGCCGGGTCTCGATCAGCCATTTTGGCGGCGCACTAAACCCGTATGCGGCGCTGAAACATGTGCACGCAGACTACATCAAAATCGACGGTTCATTCACCCGCGACCTGTCCGACCCGAAAGCCGTAGAGACGCTCAAGGGAATCATCAACTCCCTGCACAGCCAGGGCAAGCTGACCATTGTGCCCTACGTCGATAGCGCAGCCATGATGCCAACCCTCTGGCAGGCAGGTGCCAATTACATTCAGGGCCACTACCTGCAGCCACCCAGCGACAGCATGAACTACGACTTCTCCGCAGACTGACCCTGCACCGGGCACCGCCATCAGGACGGTCCCGGTGCACGCTGCTACATGCCGTCGCGGTCGCGAAAGCCCAGCAGATACAAGATGCCGTCCAGCCCCAGTGTCGAAATCGCCTGCTTGGCCGATTGCTTGACCAGCGGCTTGGCCCGGAAGGCGACACCCAGGCCGGCAATCGACAGCATCGGCAGGTCGTTCGCCCCATCGCCCACAGCGATAGTCTGCTCCAGACTGATTCCCTCCCTGGCGGCCAGTTGACGCAGCAACTCGGCCTTGCGCTGACCATCGACAATCGGCTCCTGCACCTCGCCGGTGACCAGCCCGTCCTCTACCGGCAGCGCATTGGCATAGACATAATCGATACCCAGACGCTGTTGCAGGCGCTCGGCAAAGTAGTTGAAGCCACCGGAGAGGATGGCCGTCTTGTAGCCCAACCGACGTAACTGGGAAATCAGCGTTTCGGCGCCCTCGGTCAGCCGCAGCGATTCGGCAATGCTGTCGAGGGTAGAAACCGGAAGCCCCTTGAGCAGGGCCATCCGCTCGCGAAAACTGGCGCGAAAGTCCAGCTCGCCACGCATCGCCCGTTCGGTAATCTCCGCTACTGCCTCGCCAACGCCTGCCGCCTTGGCCAGCTCGTCGATTACCTCTGCATCAATCAGCGTGGAGTCCATGTCGAAAACGACCAGACGACGGTTGCGACGGAAGATGCTGTCCTGCTGGAAGGCGATATCGACATTCAGCTCCTGGGCGATGGCAAGAAACTCCGCACGCAGCGCTGCCGGATCGTCCGGCTCACCGCGCACCGAGAACTCTATGCAGCCCTTGCCCTGATCCTCGGGCAAGCCCTCCGGGATACGGCCGGACAAACGGTCAATATGGTCGATATTGAGGCCATAGCGCGCAGTAATCTCGCTGACCCGGGCAATGTGCTCGGCAGTTACCCGGCGAGCCAGCAAGGTTACGATATGACGCGCCTTGCCCTGCCCGGTGACCCAGCGGCTGTACTCGTCCGCACTGACAGGGGTAAAACGTACCTGCTGATCCAGCTCGTAGCCTCGGAACAGCACTTCTTTCAGCACATCGGAACTACCGTGATCGGCTGGGATCTCGACCAGAATGCCGAAGGACAGCGTGTCATGGATGACCGCCTGACCAATATCGAGAATATTGACCTGCGCCCGGGCGAGCAGCCCGGTGATGGCCGCGGTAAGACCCGGGCGATCAGGACCGGTGATGTTGATCAGAACGATTTCCTTCAAGACGCTCGCTCCCAGTTAAAAGTGAGGCGCCTATTCTACCCGCATTTGCCCAACACCTCACAGATCAGCCTTTTGCCCCATATAGGGAATGGCTATACTCGCGAAACCGGCAATGTCCCGTCTCCCCCGAGATCCATACCTGCGCAACCATAGAGTCCCGCTTTGAGCCACAAGACGCCATCCCACGACAATCTGTTCCTGCGCTGCTATGCCAACCTGCGCCGCCGCTCACCGACGCTGGCCGGCACGATGCCGCTGATGGTGGTCGCGCCCCTGGTCCTGATCCTGGCGCTCATCCTCTGGCTGGGCAAGGTGCAGTTACAACAGGATGTCGCCCAGCAGGCCGACCGCGTTGGCAGCACACTGGCGCGTCAGATAGCGGCGAGTGCCGCCGAGCCACTGGCAGCGGAAGATCGCTTGAGTCTCAACATCCTGCTGGCCCAGTGGAACCAGAACCCGATGATCGCCCACGCCAGCCTCTACTCACCGAGCAATCGCCTGATCGCCGAGGCTGGCAGCGAACCGCCCCGCCAGCAGCGTGCACCCGGCCAGGGGAAATACATTGCGGCGATACATCTGCAGGATCAGCTCACCGGCCAGGTCCAGCTGACACTGGCAGCCTCGCCATTCATCCAGCCCGCCAACCTGATGCTGGAGCGCCTGATCTGGGGCCTACTGCTGATTGGCTGCGTCGCCGGGCTTTTCGCCTGGCATCGCGGCCGCGAACTGGCGCGTCAGCTCAACGCCCTGGCGCTGTGGGACAGCACCCCCGTCTACCCGGCACCTGCCTGCAAACGCAACGATGAACTGGGTGAACTGTCACGGACGCTGCTCAACAATCGCGGCCTGATGCCAGAGCCAGAGCCAGAGCCAGAGCCAGAAATAATAGCCGAGCCCGAGCCGTTAACCGAACCGGCACCGATTACCAGCGCACCCGCACTCAACACCGGTGCCATCCCGATACTGGTGCCTGACGCGCCGCAGGACGACGATGACGCCGCAGACGGCCCGCAAGCACCCGCAGACTCGCAGTCAACGAGCGACAGCGATGGCGAGGCCGTCGAGCATGCGCAGACTGCAGGGGAAACAGAGAGCGAGACCGAAGCAGAGTCCGAAGCACCGCTTCAGAAACAGGGCTTGCTGGCAGTGCGCCTGGGTAACCACGACGCCCTTCGCCGCCTGCCCCGCGACCGCCTGATGAGACTGCTGGAACGCTACCGTCAGCAAGTACAGCATGCCTGTCAACTCTACGGTGGAGAACAACATACCCTGCACGATGGCACCAGTATCGTACTGTTCCGAGATAGCACAGGGGATGGATCAGAACTGAAACACGGATTGTGCTGCGGCGAACTGCTGCGCGTGCTGGGCCATGATCTGCAGATCGAGATTGCCGACACCGGTATCGCCCTGCATCTGCAACTGGCGCTGGGTCATGCGGCCGGCCTTGAAGGGATGAGCGATGAAGCCCTGGGGCAGCATTCGGCCTGTCAGCAGGTTATGGAACACCTGCAGCACAGCCGTAACCTGCTGCTGGTGGATGCCGAACTGGCCGCCAGCGAAGGCCTGTCGCAATGCGCATCGGCGCGGCGTCTGGCAAGCCAGCCTGGCACCTTCTGCATCGAACGCCTGCTCGAGCCCTATCAGTCGCTGCTTGAGCGTCAGCTCAGCGCACTGTACAACCAGCGCCAGTCCTGACACTGGCGCCAGCCTCGCTACTCTGCGGCAGGTTCACTGCTTGCCGCAGCTCCCAGCTCTACTGCAACCGCATCAACCTTCTGGAAGCCGCGAGGCAGCTTGTTCCCGCGCCGGCCACGCTCACCGCTATAGTGCTCAAGGTCGGCCGCCTTCAGCGTCAATGTGCGCTTGCCGGCGGTCAGGACCAGCTGCGCACCCGGTGGCAACACCGCCAGCCCGGCAACGAACTCCTCACGCGATTTCACCCGCGCCGCAGGCAGCGAAATGATCTTGTTACCCTTACCCTTGGACAGCTGCGGCAGGTCCTTGAGCGGAAATACCAGCAGCCTCCCCTCATTGGATACCGCAGCAAGGTGACTGCTTTGCGGATAGCGGACCGGCTGCGGAGCCAGAATTCGACCGCCGTCCGGAATGTTCAGCAACGCCTTGCCGTTCTTGTTCTTGGCCAGCATGTCCTCGCCCTTGACCAGGAAGCCGTAACCGGCGTCGGATGCCAGCAGATACAAGCCCTGCTCATCCGGCATCAATACCGCGTCAAATCCTGCCCCGGTCGGCGGACTGAAGCGACCGGTCAGCGGTTCACCCTGGCCACGCGCCGACGGCAGTGTATGCGCCGACAGTGAGTAACTGCGACCAGTGCTGTCGATGAATACCGTCTGCTGATTGGACCGCCCACTGGCCTGCGCTAGGAAGCCGTCACCCGCCTTGTAACTGAGCGCAGTGCCATCCACATCGTGGCCCTTGGCACAACGCACCCAGCCCTTCTCGGACAGCACCACCGTCACCGGCTCGGAAGGTACCAGCTCGGTTTCCGACAGCGCACGCGCTTCCTTACGCTCAACCAGCGGCGAGCGACGCTCGTCACCATAAGTCTGGGCATCGGCAGCCAGCTCGTCGCGCACCAGCGTGCGCAGCTTGCGCTCGTCGCCGAGAATGCTCTGCAACTCGTCGCGCTCTTCGCGCAGCGCGTCCTGCTCGGCTCGTATCTTCATTTCTTCCAGCCGCGCCAGCTGACGCAGACGGGTGTCAAGAATGTAGTCGGCCTGCAGCTCGCTCAAGTCGAAGCGCGCAATCAGTTCCGCCTTCGGATGCTCCTCGGTGCGGATGATGTGAATGACTTCATCCAGATTGAGGAAGGCGACCAGCAAACCGTCCAACAGGTGCAGACGCGCCAGTACCTTGTCCAGACGGAATTGCAGACGGCGACGCACCGTGGCAACCCGGAAACCCAGCCATTCGCTGAGCATGCCCCACAGGTCCTTCACCGCCGGCTTGCCGTCGGTGCCGATCACGTTCATGTTGACCCGATAACTGTGCTCAAGGTCGGTGGTCGCAAACAGATGCTGCATCAGATCGTCCAGATCGACCCGATTGGAGCGCGGTACGATCACGATACGCGTCGGGTTTTCATGATCGGACTCATCACGCAGGTCAGCTACCATCGGCAGCTTCTTGTTCTGCATCTGCGCGGCAATCTGCTCGAGTACCTTGGCACCGGACACCTGATGCGGCAGCGCGGTGATAACCACCTCACCGTCTTCCCTGCTCCAGACGGCGCGGCAACGCACCGAACCGCGGCCGCTGGCGTACATCTTCAGCAGCTCCTGGCGAGGGGTAATAATCTCCGCCTCGGTCGGAAAGTCAGGCCCCTGTATATGCTCGAGAATCTCGTCAAGGCCGGCGCCCGGATCGTCCAGCAGACGAATGCAGGCCGCGGCAACTTCCTTCAGGTTGTGCGGCGGAATGTCAGTGGCCATGCCAACGGCGATACCGGTGGTGCCGTTCAGCAGCAGGTTCGGCAACCGTGCGGGAAGAACCATGGGCTCATCCATTGTGCCGTCAAAGTTGGGTTGCCAGTCGACGGTGCCCTGCCCCAATTCGGTCAGCAATACCTCGCTGTAGCGCGCCAGACGGGCCTCGGTGTAGCGCATCGCGGCAAACGACTTGGGATCGTCCGGCGCACCCCAGTTGCCCTGACCATCCACCAGCGGGTAACGGTAGGAAAATGGCTGGGCCATCAGCACCATGGCTTCATAGCAGGCTGAATCGCCATGCGGATGGTACTTGCCCAGTACGTCGCCAACGGTACGTGCCGATTTCTTGTGCTTGGAGCTGGCTGACAGCCCCAGCTCACTCATCGCATAGACGATACGGCGCTGCACCGGCTTGAGGCCGTCGCCGATATGCGGCAGCGCCCGATCCATGATGACGTACATGGAATAGTTGAGGTAAGCCTCCTCGGTAAAGGACGCCAGCGAACGTCGCTCAATACCGTCCAGGCTCAGATCCAGTGCATCACTCATGCTTGTTCTCCACACAGGCGGCAGCGCGCATTGCCCTGCCTGCCAGATAACTCATTGATACTGTCGCAGCAGCAGATCACCGCCCTGCGAACGAAAATCCAGTTGCCTGAGGGCGCTCATGCCCAGCAATACCTCTTCACCCGCCATACCGGGCACGATGCCGGCCTCGACGTCGTGCAACAGAATGTCGCCCAGCTGAAGCGTCTGCAGCCGCGTGGCGTAGCCCTCGGCGGTGCCGTTGGCGGTATCGACCATGAACTGCCGACCACGTGGCAACCCCAGCTCGTCAGCCAGCGCGGCAGGAACGGCGACAAAACTGGCACCGGTATCAACCAGCAGGGTCACCGCCTTGCGGTTGATCTGACCGATGAGCAGATAGTGCCCCTGCCTGTTCGGCTCCAGCCTCACTTCCACGGCATTGCCCAACTGACTCGATGCCGGTCGCTGATTGGGATTGCGCTGACGCTCTTCCACGCTGCTGAACCAGTAGGCCGCCAGCAGCAGCCCGGCCACCCAGGCCAGAATCATCATCCCGGTCCCCAGCTTGCGCTGTGAGGGTGGCAACGGCTCGGTCACGGCTGATAGCCCTCACGCCAGTCGTCAGGCAGAGCAAAGTGGAACAACCAGGGCCGCTTATCACCATCCGGACGCGCCCGGCCGTTGTTATCCAGACCGATGATGATGCCGTCATCGCTGATCAGAAGCGCTTCGGCCAATCCGAAGGGAGCGTCCGGATAGAAATACGGTTCGACCAAAACGCTCTGGGCAAAGGACCAGCAGCGCTCACGCTTGCCCGATAGCGGATTGCGGCGGCAGACCTGATGCGCATTGCGCTCCAGCGTCCACAGCCGCCCCTGCCAGAACACCAGATCAGAAAAATCCACCGGCATCACTTCTCGATTCAAAATACCGGGACCAAAGGGCTCGGTTGGCAGGAATCGACGCTCCGCCAGCAGGACACAACCGGCCAGCGGGCATTTCCATTCATCGCCCTGACGTTGCAACTTGATCAGGCCCCGCGCCTGGCGCTCGGCAGCGAGCCAAAGGGTTCCAGCCTCGGCGTCAACCGCGATGCCTTCAGCCAGCGCGTTTATCTGCTGCCATAAGCCACGCGCCTCACCTTCGGTGTAAACGGTCGCATCCAGCGTCAGCCATTCACCGGTCACCGCTTGCTCAGCCGACGGCGGCAGACGCAACACCCCCAACTGGCTTTCGCTCACCAGATAGCGGTTGCCCTCGCTGTCGCACGCCAGACCCTCGAAATCCAGTGCCGGGCCACTCAGACCGCGCAACCAGGCACCTGCAAGCAGTTGCACAGGCAGCATCGAAGGCGCTTGTGCCGGCAGCAAAAACGCTTCAACCTCAGCCTGGTAGCTGTCTTCGGCACGTTGCAGCACAAACAGACTGCTATCTTCGCGATCAGATACAGCCAGCAAGCGCCCGTCGCAGCGCTGCAGTGCAGACAGATTGCCACGCGGCATGCCATCCAGCGGCAAGGCAGACTCCAGCTGCAACTCCGGGGCGCGCTCAAATGCCAGCGCAGCACCGCTGACTGCCATCAGGAATGCGCCAAGCAGGCGCAGACGGATGCCACTCATCAAATGTAAATCCTCGCAAAAGCTTGAACAAAACACCTCTAGAGCCCGCATTTTTCGGCTCGATTCGAGATAAGTTTGAACAAAACTTTCGAGAAAAGATTGAACAAATTTCTGCTATCCCCAAAAAACGCCTAAGGCCCACGCACCACGTGGGTTCGACATAAGTTTGAACAAGTTTCTTACCGATCCCAGCTCACTATCTCTTCACGACCATGCGCTGAAACTCTATGCTCAAAACATGAGCAGACTACTCATTCGACCCCATCGGCAACCCGATGAGTGCATGATCAGTTATCTCATCCGGGTCAGCGAGCAAAATGGCTTTCACCATATCGGCCATTTGCTCCAGCATGCCGGTCTACCGTGGAAAAACCTCCGGATACCTGCCCACCAGATAATTACTGGAGAGTATGACATAGCGCCGTACTTTTCCCAGCTGGGGCTCGATTATACCTATCCGAGAACAGCTGACACCTTCAAATCGTCCCAAGTGCCGCACTTTACCACCAAGATCTTCGTCAAAACCCCGAAAATCTGCCCCGAATGCCTCGAAGAGATGGGATATTCTTCCGACCTATGGAGCCACATCGCCTATACAGCCTGTATCAAGCACAAGCTGTTACTCGTCGATACTAGCCCCAAGACAGGGAAGAGGCTGAGCTGGTACCGCCGCTCTCTCAATGAATTCGGTGAAAGCGACCCATTCCTACCGGTTAATTCGATACCGAAGGCCTCGCCTGCAACCTTAGCCTTCACCAGGGCAATGACTCATCTGATTGAGGGACGTAACCCACCAAAATCGACTCCGGCCGTGCTTAGGGGCCTGAACTTCGCTGAAGCCTTGTCTCTAATCCATTTCATTGCACACTACCAGTACAGGCTGTTCCACAAAACACTGGGCGGTTGCAGGAGCTGAGTGCAACACGGTTATTGAATTGACGCAGGAGCATCATATTGCATAGCCAAGGCTTTCTGCATCACTTCGCTCATGAC
>MDSZ01059676.1_pt1 | contig 23093 bp, 11 predicted proteins | sample 811201 | NCBI WGS metagenome assembly MDSZ01 (sample SAMN05326647, study PRJNA326480) | marine metagenome | isolation source: seawater | place: Indian Ocean: North | collected 2010
AGCTGCAAGACAGCCGACTGTCCAGTCAGGATCTGGATTAGACGGAGTTGGTTCAGTTGCGGCTAAATCCCAGAATCTTACTAGTGACGCATTTTTTGAAAAGCTTGGCATCTCGTTTGGCTCTAAAGTAATAAAGCTAGTTCTGTCGAACATTGATCCTAAGGTAGTTGCCCACCAGTCACCGAACTCAAGTCTCTTACGTTCGATTGGGTCTAGTTCTGCCAGTACTGCACGATATGACTCTGGGTCAATTCCGGGATTGTCTGTTAGTTTAGACGGTATAAATATTCGTCCGTGTTCTTTGCCTTCGACAAGAAAACGTTGCCTTACCCAATTTGGAGCAGGGTTTGTTGCGGCACGCATTCTAAGCGGAACCGTAGATAGTGGACCATTCGCAGGGCGACGTAAACGAGAGAACATATACCTATAATCAGCTTCTCTAATTTCTGTAACTTCGTCCATGCCAATAAACTGAAACTCTGAACCTTTATATCGAAGATAGTCGTTTACATTGTTTAAGTATCCGAAAGTTATTCTTGCTCCGCTGGGAAATGTGGCTGTGTACATATTAGAGTTCCAGTGAACATCATCGTATTCACTGACCCACTCTCTAAACCTGTCCATAAGTGCTCCGGGCAAGGCTAAGTCAGCGTAGGTTCGTCGAAAGAGAATAGCAGAATAATTTGGAATATCAACATATTGCAAAGCTGCCATAAGTAAGGCTGAGCTCTTTCCCCCACCTGCTGCACCTCCAAAAAGAACTTCTGTTGTTTCAGACTTTAAAAAGACTTTTTGCGTTAAAGACGGCTCTTCTATCCAATAGTTTGATCTTTTAGGTTCTAAGTATTCTTTGATTTTTTGCCAATCCGCTGTTTCTGTGGACATATTTGCTTGTCTCCTGTGCAAAATAACGGTAAAGTATTATTATGAAGAAATTTTTGAGTCGTTCATTTGCGGCCCATACCTTAATGGTAATTTCTATAGGTCTAATCCTAGTTGGTATTAGTATACTAAGTTTAGGGTGGGGTTTAGCAAGCGGTGGCTTGTGTTGCGGAATATATGGAGTCCTTTTAGGAGCAGATTAATAAATGGCTTGGAACACTTCTAACAAATCTTTGGAAGACGCTTTACGAAATGCAGCGTCAAAAGCCATGCCTATTTCAGTGGGTGCCCCAATTTCGTACAGTCCATCTTTGCAAAAAGGATCAGGTTACCATGATGGTTGGGACATTGTAAAGGCATATAAAGAGGGTGTATCTCAGGTAACATGGGTATTTAGGTGTATTGACGTCATATCGTCTAACCAAGCACGGTTACCTATGATTCTCCGTAAAGATAATAGTCCTTTTGGTGAGATAGTCCAAGAAGATGATTTGTTAAAGCTTTTTAATAACACAGCTAACAATGGAGAAAATGCTTTTGCATTTAGATATCGATTATCATCTCAGCTTCTTATGAGCAGTAGAGGGGTGTTTGTTGAAATTGTCAGAGGAAGAGGTGGGATGCCTATTGCGCTACATCTTCTACCTCCACAAAATACTTCACCAATTCCTGATGTCAATAAGTTTGTAAAAGGATTTGAAGTAAAGATAAGCGCTCATGAGAAAAGAACGATAAAACCACAGAACGTTATTTGGATAAGACGACCTCATCCACTAGACCCATATTTGTCCATGACTCCTATGGAAGCAGCAGGGGTCGCAATAGAGCTTGAAAGCTTAGCTAAAATTTATAATAGAAATTTTTTGATAAATGATGGACGACCCGGAGGGTTGCTAGTTATAAGAAGTGAAATAGATGAGCAAGACAAAGATGAGCTAAGATCTCGTTTTCAAGGAAATATTGGGCGTGCTGGTTCAGTTGGTGTTATTTCATCAGATGATGGTGCAGACTTTGTAGATACAGCGGCAAGCCCTAGAGACGCAGCATATGTGCAAATGAGAAACATAACCAAAGAAGAAATACTAGCTGCGTTTGGTGTGCCTGAATCTATTATAGGTAACTCGGCTAACAGGACTTTCTCTAATGCTATGGAAGAAGGTAAAGTTTTCTGGATGGAAACCATGTCACCTCATCTAGATTTGATAGCTAGGTCTTTTGATGCCATCGATCCTGATAATTTTATTGATTTTGATATAACTAACGTACCTGTGCTTGTGCTAGCTAGTCAAGAAAGAGAAAAGCACAACCTAACTGAATTTCAGTTAGGACTAATCAGCGTTAATGAATATAGAGAGGCAGCTGGACGAAAGAAAGTAGAATCAGACATTGCTGATTCGTTACTATCTAATCCAAATCAAACACCTATCGCTAATACTGAAAAACCAATGAATCAAGACACAGAAGATGTTTTGGAAGCAGGAGTTCCGTTTGGTCAGCAAGGTCAAGCAGCAAGTAATCAACAACTTGGGGAATTTGATCCAGAAACAGGCAGATATGTGCCTTTAGGTCAGGTACAAGGCACGCAGTTAATTGAAGCGCCTGCCGCTCAAGTACCTAGTGGAGAAGGTTTAGCAAACGTACAAGGAACTCAGCAGGTTGAAGTACCTGCCGCCCAAGTACCTAGTGAGCTTTCTGATGAAGAATCTTGATGATAAGAATATAGCTACTTGGGAAGAAAAGACTCTTTATCGAGTTGAATCTTTAGAAAAGTCTTTTGGTGAAATTTTAGACAACATTATTGACAGCCAAGAAGCAATGGTTGTGAATAACTTAAACTCGTCAACCACTTTGGCGTTGTTAGGCCTTGGTGAAGACGCTGATTTTTCTTCTGTTGCGCCTCTATCTGATTTAGCAGTGTCAACTAATCCATTATTAAACGAGATGAGCAAGGCATATGTTAAGGGAGTGGAAGACACTATCGAAGAGGGTGTTGGCACTAAAGTAGATAAGGAAATAGCTGATGCGGCGCTATCAGAGAATTTATCAGTTGTAAACAACTTTAATAGCACTACGCAAGAGGAAGTCATTGCTGCTTTACAAACTGCGGCGTCTTTTGCGGGTGATGAAGCAAATGGAGATACAGACGTTGCTTACAAAGCGTACATAGCGGCTGTTTTGATTAAAATGATTTTCAATAAACTAAGAAATAAGAGAAAAAATCTTATAGTTGAAACAGGGGTTCTTGGAGCCTACAATATGGGTATTTTTGATGCAGGTGTGGGCATGTTTAGGAGAGATCCTACACTAAAAAAGCAGTGGGTTTCTAGAAAAGACGGCAAGGTTAGGATTCAGCATCGAGATTTAAATGGTGAAGAAGTGCCTGTTAACAGTGCGTTTTATGTGAATGGTGCCCCAATCAGGTTCCCTAAAGATCCATTAGCATCACCAAATCTAACTATTAACTGCAGATGCGTTCTAAAATTTGTAAGATAGATTATATAAAGTGAGTTTATATAATGTGTCAAACTAGCCTTTGTTTGAAGGTATAGGATACTTAAAGAAGTTCAATTATTTTAGGAGAAAAATGTCTGCAACAATCTTTGATATGGAAGATGCACGACGAATTGAAGACAATGTTGTGTTTAAAGCAATATCAGGTCAAATTGGTATTGATAAAGCTGAAGGAATAGTAGAGTGTTTTGTATCTGGAATTGGAAATAAAGACTCTGTTGGGGACATAGTTATGAGCGGAGCATTCAATGGCTCGCTAAAAAGAAGAAAACCACGTGTAGTTTGGGGCCATGACTGGAATCAACCAATAGGAAAAGTTTTAGAAATATATGAAGTTCCTTCATCTGACCCAAGATTACCTGAAAAAATGAAACAAGCTGGCATTGGGGGCCTTTTTGCAAAAGTTCAGTTTAATTTGAATACCGAAAGAGGGCGTGAAGCTTTTGCAAACGTAGCATTTTACGGAAATGAACAAGAGTGGTCAATAGGTTACAAAACGCTAACTGCTGACTTTGATACAAATAGTCAAGCAAATGTTCTAAAAGAAGTTGAACTATATGAGATTTCTCCAGTTTTGCATGGTGCAAATCAACTTACAGGAACTATATCAGTTAAAGATGAAAAAGGTGGCATGAATAAACCTTCAATGGAAATGGGATCAATGTCTGCAATGCTTTCTAGAGCTATTTCTCAAGCATTGCGTAAACCAGTAGAAATTATTAGTTCTGATGAAGGAATGGTTGTATTCCAATCAGCACCGAATATGATGTGGCGTGCTCCGTTTAACATGACTGAAGGATCAGTCCAAATTGGTAAACCAGTTAGAGTTAGAGCAAATTATGTTCCAGTTGAAGAAGATGAAGCAAAACCTCCTGCAAACATGATGCGTAAAGAAAACGTACAAGAGCCAGAAGGCATAAGAGATGCAGAACCAGACGAAGGCACATGGGCTACTCCAGATATTGCTCTTGCATGGGCAAAAACATTTGGATGTGAAGGCTATCACTCCGAAGGCGCAGGATATCTTCCATGTGAAACTCCTGAAGAATACCGAAAAGCATTAGCAGCTTTCGACGATAACGCTAATTTAAATTCACACAATAATTATCTTGGAGGTGTCGAAGTGGAGGAAGCTAAAGATGGTTATAAAGGCCACATGGGAGGGTCTTGTCCATCATGTGGAATGAGGATGAGGAAAAAGCCGGATTACTTAAAAGATCCATTAGCATTGCTGATGATGGCATATAATGAGATGATTCCTCTTAGAGGAGCAGGTGAACTTCGTGACTCTACACTAGAATTGATTGAAGGAGTTGGACGGTATTTAGCTGATTCCCCTGCTTCTTTAGAGTTAGAAAAAGGCGCAAAGTCAGGGTTCATTCTCCACGTAAAGTGTGATGAATTGCAATCATTAGATGTAACGCAGTCTGTTGCCCATATTCCAGTGTTCTCGTTCAAGAGTGACTCTGGGGTTGATATTCATTTTTCAACAAAAATGGATCATCAAGAACTACTTGAAAAAGTAGCTACCTCATTGTCTACTTTAGACTTTGACCCTGATTTATCGGTAACAAAACCCAAAGATGTTGACACCAATTCTGGTGTTGAGTAAAATAAGCTGAGAAAGATTTTAGGAGTAAACAAAATGAGTGACAATATAGAGGCAGAACTTCAAAAGTTTGAAGAGCTTGAATCTCAGCTTGCAGAAGTTGAGGTCAAGTCAGATGATGAAGAAGCTGTGGAAGAAGCTGTAGAAGAGGCTACAGAAGAAGCCCCAGCTGAAGAAGCTGAAGAAGAAGCTCCAGCCGAAGAAGAAGCTGAAGAATCAGAGGATGGGGAGGAATCTGATGAGGTTGTTGAAGAAGCTGATAGCGAAGATGAAGCTGAAGTCGAAGAAGAAGAGGATTCATCAGATAATCATGAAGGCGAAGAGAAGTCGGTTGATCCAGAGATGAGTGCAAAAGCTATGAGCATTATGCAACAAATCTCTGAAGAAGAATCAGAATCAGATATGCCTGTATTGTTCCTATCTGATATTCGCTATAAAGAAATGATGGAAAATGGCGAACTTCTTATGAGGGAAGCCTATGATGGGCTAGATGATGATGCTAAATATGCTTATGAAAAAGTTGGTGTATTTGAAGAAAATGACGGAAAAGGTTACGGGACTCGATATCGCCGTAGAAGCCCTCTAGAAATAAACACTGACAGAAAAAAGCATTATGGTAAACCTCATGACAAAGATAAAATGAAGAGAAAAGATGAGGGTGACAAAGATATGTTTGAGAGTGAAGCACAAGCAGTTGCAAGAGCAGCTCAACTTGGTTGCGAAGGCGCTCATCAGCATAGCAATGGAATGTTCATGCCATGTGGAACTATGGAAGCATATCAAGCAGCAATGGCTAAGGGTGAGAAATCAGCGTGCTTATGTGGCTTGCAGAAAAAGATGCTGGATGAGCCTTGTGACATGTGTGAAGGTGGCTGTGCTTCTGTGGATGGGCTACCCGGACTTGCAGACATAGAGAATCAAGTTAAGTCACTATATGCAAACTCTGAGGTTATCAATTCAGGATATTCATCATTGGATGATATTTATGTTGTAGATATTAAGCAAGATACAGGTAAGTACATTGAGGTATTTATGTCTGGCGAAGGTGAAGAGTTAGGATGGCTAACTATAGATCCTTCTATCATGGATGAAAAATCTGCTGAAGACCTAAACATAATTTCCAGACAAGATGCTGAAAATGTTGCTATCAAAGAACTTGCTGATAGAGATATTGAAGGGTCTATTTCGAGCGTAATGGTAGATGTCTTTGGCAATGAAGATGTTTACGTTGTTGAGATTGAAGCAACTGATGAAAAGAGCTATGACTTCTTTGTTTCGGTAAACGGTAAAGTTCTAGGTTACGATGAGTATGAACTAGAAACTGAAGCTGAGCTTAGCGAAGAAGAAGAAATAAAAGCACTTGAAGCTGAGCTATCAATCAAGCGTATGTATTCTCGTGAACAGCGACAGCAAATGGCTGAAAACGGAGATGCACTACCTGATGGTTCATTCCCAATTGCTGATCAAGCTGATTTGGAAAATGCAATAGTTGCACTACCAAGAGCAAAAGATCAAGCTGCTGCTAAAGCACATATTATGAAGCGTGCTAAAGAGCTAGGGTTAGAAGATATGCTTCCACCAGAAATGATGCAAGGAGAAGAAGGGGAAGAAGGTCAAGCTGCACCTGCTGCTGCTCCAGCCCCTGCTGCTGCTCCAGCCCCTGCTGCAGGCGGAGGCGGAGACGCTCCTGCACCTGCTCGACGTAGAATGGAAGATGAGAAGTCTTTGGAAGAGCAGTTAGCAGAATTTGAAGCACTAAAATCAGAGGAAGGTCTTTAGACAGTTTTTGGAGGAATGATGCACTCTAAACGTGCAAACATGCGCATAGGGCTGGTTAATGACTTGCTATTAAACTTGGGTGCAAAAGCGTTTCTTGGTCATGTAGATGAAGACAATCGTATACAATATGATGAAGACGAAAATGTTTTGGAGTTTATTCCAAGCGAATATGAACAGGATACCTTATGAGTATTTTTGAAGATGAACTCGAAGCATTTGAAAAGTTAGAAAAAGCTTTTGAGCAGTCTGTAAAAGCACCAGAAGTTATTGGTATTCCTCAAGAGCGCATCACTGGTGACATTCTAAGAGGGCGAGGACCAAGGCGAGGAAATCTAGAAGATCTCCTAAAATACTGGCGACCCATAATGAAAAAACCCGGTGGCTTTAGGCGCTGTGTTGTGATTCTAGCTGATAAGCCTAAACTGTACCCTCCTCAAAGAATTTGTGCTTGGTTGCACCATGAGGTAACTGGTAAGTGGCCTAATGAAGGTAATCATCATGGGCGTAAAAAGAAAAAGCCTAAGGCTCGTAAAGTAACTCGAAAGATTCGTAAAGCTGCTCGTAAGGCAAAGTCAGATGACTTTGTTTCTGATACGTTTGAAGTATCTGAGTATAAAATGGCTTTGAAAGAGTCTAGAGATTTTGGCGGTGTCTTGTATCAGCCGATTGCTGGAAGACAGGCGGCTGTTGAATTTAAAGCAGCTATGTTTAATAAGATGCAGGATAGTTTGCCTGCTAATATTGATGTTAAACGAGTTGGTACTATTGGTACATCTAATCCTTTGCTTCAAGCAGCACAAGGTATTGGTACTGCTATAGCTCCGGGAAATGTTTCTGATATAAGCGTTTGGAATCCTAGGCGCTTTGCTCGATCCCAAGTTTATGAAGCATTAACTCCGGGCGGAGGCCGTGCAAGGTCAAGGATTCGTAGGTTGGTTCGAGGCACTGGTAGGGGAGCTAGGAATAAGTTTAGGTGCCCACCGGGATTTGAGAAAGGTGGAACGTTTACTGATTCACAGTTCTCAACTTGTGGTGCGCAAGTATTAGCTGTGCCAAGAGTAGGTCCGGGATCTCCGTCAGGAGATTTGTTAGGGGCGTTATCAAGACTATTTAGAATGCGTACTATGTTTCCTGAGGTTGGAAAATCTAGAGGATTTAACATTAGCGCAGCTACTAATGCTACGCTAATTCAACCTGCTCCAAAGAAAAATTCGTATGTTAGACAGCAACAGGCACTAGACTTATTGTTAACTGCGTATAATACTGAATCGCTTGGTTCTAGAATTATACGTCGTGATGGTTTGATTCTTGAGCCTGCAGTTTCTTTTGCGGCTTTAGGTAAGCTAGATGAGTTTGATGATTTAGCTGATGGTTCTTTGTTGATTCGTGACAGAGCCGAGAAGAACATTGGAAGGGACGCTGTTCAAGCTTTTAGTACTGGATTGAGGGACATTTATGTAGCTATTCCGGATGTGGGGGCTATAAGAATTTATAGAGATGGTGGAGAGCTTTCACCTGAAGAGCTTGGTAGCCTTAAAACTAATATTCAATCTGCGGTTAGTAGGGCTGCGGATATTCCTGATCCAACAGCATTTTTAAGAAACTTCTCAGAGATAACTGAGGAACGATTTAAACTAGATTTTGGTGAGGTTTCAGGCGGAAAGTTCTCTACGACGACGAAAGAAATGCGTGAGCTTGTTAGAGTTCAGTCTGGCGATCAAGTTCAAGTTGTGCCTAGGTGGGTTTATGAAACGTTCTTGTCTAGGTCTGCGCCTCGTAGACCAAAATCTGCTCCAGTTTTTGAAGTTGTTGAGAATGGAAAGAAAGCGCTAGATCCTTCTTTCCGACGTACACATATGTACGATTATTCACATAAAAAAAAAGTCAATTAAATTCGACTAAAGAGATTGCTTTAGCTTTAAAAGCGGATAGCTCATATTTTGATGAAGTAAATTTTAGGGCTTCTCTTTTTAGTGATTATTTGGACCAGAAACAAAGTGCTCCCAGACGGCTTGCTAGGGTAGGGCGTCGTGCATCTAGTGCCGCTATTTTTGATGCGGGGGCGAACAGATTTAGGTGCCCACCCGGAACTAGACGAGGTGGAACCTTTACTGATAGGTTTGGTACTAATTGTGGGTATAGGTTGGCTGATTCGGTTGTTGATTCTATTGCTAAATTACAAGCGGCAATAACTAATACGACTAGGAGAAGGGGCAGGCTGCTTCCTAAGCGACCTGAGCAAAGGTCTAGGGATTTACCAGATGATTATAAAAATAATTTGGATAACGCTATAAACGCTTTATTGGCTTCTTCCAAGAATTTAGATGATGTTGCCGCTCAGTATGAAACTAGAGGAATACTAGGTAGGTCGATTGGGGAGTTATCCCAGTTGTCAGGGATGTCACGTGAAGATAGAGATGTCTTAAAAGGTGATTCCTTTTTTGAAGATGTAAACAATTTGCAACGTTTGATCAATATGCCTGACTTTGAAAATATTGATGACGCTACATATAATAAGATCGTTGATGCTATTGAGCGTTCTATGAAAGCTGAAGCTGGAAGGCTTTCTTTGACTGCTGGTGAAGGAAGAGATAACCGTAAAGTTCAGCGACAGATTGAAAGCATAAATGGAAGTTTGCTAAATGCTCTTAGTCCTAGAAGGAGAGATACTAGGCTTGCTACTCCTAGAGACATAGATTCTGTTGATGAAACCCTTCCTGATGCTCCTCCGCCCAGATTACCAAGTCTTGATGAGGTAGACGTTCCAGATGTTGTTCCACCACCGCCAGTAGGTACTGACTTTGAAGTTGTTGATGGAACTAGAAGGTACACTAGGCGGTCTTTAAATAATACTCAAAGTTTACGTCGTAGAAAATTTAATTTGAGGAATCGAAAAGGTGAATTAAAGGATCGAAAAAGAAAGCCTAGGAAGCTGCGTGCGTTGTCTATGCATTCTCGTGATAGAAATGAGTTAGATGACAGAATTAAGCAAGAGCACACAGAGTTAAAGAATTTTTGGATAGATCAGCTGCTTCCTGAGAGGGAGCGTGTAGATAGTGTGGGTAGAAGAATACCTAGGAATTACGATGAGTCGGAAATAACTGAAGAAGATATATTAGATTTTTTGGCTATATCTGCTGATGATTCTGATGCGCATAGACTGAATATGTCTAGGTATAAGGACTTTGTTGAATTAGGTTCGTTGGTTAAGTATATTGATGAACGAAATGCTGGGCTGTATGATGATTATGAGAGTCGTCAAGATTTTCTAGACGCTCATAGGCCCGGTCTGCCGTTTATGAGAAGAAGAGAAGAACTTGACCTTTATATGGACCATGTTGGTAGACTTAGTACACACCGGAAACGTTCGATAGCTTTAAATCCTGATGGTACCCGCTTTAGGTATGATATTGCTTCTGACTTTGAGCTAGAGGCAGATGAGCCTGAGTTTAGAGAGCCCTTGCCTTCTCCTCCTCCACCATTTAATCCATTAGCAGATTCAATGTTGGAAGAACCCCCTACTCCACCTCCGCCTCCAATATCTTTTTCTTTGAATCGCCCAAATATGGGTGATGATGAAAAACTTCCTAGGGATGATGGCGGTGTTCCGTTTACTCCAGAGTTTGAGCGCATACTCGACTTGTATGATGAAGCTTTAGGAATGAGTGACGAAGACCGTGATCTCTTTATAGATGTTTTGGCAGATGAAACTGATGATGCGACCTTGCTTGAACTAGGGCAATCTATAGACGAGAGAGAGCTAGATGTTGTTCTATCTGCAGGCGAATTTGGTCAAGCAGGATTGATGGAGAGATACCCTGAAATTGCTAAAGCCCATGTTTTCTTAGAAGAAATTAAGCAAAGAAGGATGATAAATAAAGCTGCAGTTTTTTCAGATCCACAAGGAAGGCCGTGGTCTAAGCCCGAAAAAGAATTACTATATTATATTGGTAAGGCGGAGTCTGATGGGTTTACAGTTGAGGAAGCCATCGGTAATTTGGCGAATGTGCAGCGTATACCTGAACTTGATAAAAGCGGTATTCAGCTTTTGGAGGAAGCTGAGCGGGATTTTGCTGAGAGACTTCGGAAGTTGAATAATCCGAGTGAAGAAGTTCAAAATTTGTCTGCTATTTTGACTACGAATACTGAACTTGCAGACATATTTACGGGTACTCAGATAGAAGAAGACATTAAGCTTTTGGGGGCTAGGCCAGATTTTGGGGTTCCATTTAGTCCTGCTTTGGAAAAAATTTATGGCAGGATTGATGATATTGATGAAGAATTCAGAGATACTAAGGCTTCAACTGATAAAGCTTTACAAGAACTTTCTGATGATGAGTTAATTTCTGTATATGTGGAGAATTTGAATAGAATAGAGTCTTTGACTTCAGGTGAGGGGTTTGATATTGATGATGTGGATCGCTCTGATTATTTGGGATTGTTGAATGAGTATCAGTTTATAATGGCTTTGGACCCTGATGAACGTGACGAAGTTAGGTTGGATGAAATACGTGAGGAATTTAAAGGCTATGAAATGACTCCTACTGATATGGAACTTCTTAGAAATAAGTATAAGTTTATTAGTGCAACTTTAGGGGAGCGTTCTGATAGCGGAGTTGGCGATGTAGCAACTGTTAATTTACACCAAGCCATCAGGAGGGAACTAGATGCTAGGCAAACTAGACAAAATGACATTGAAATTGAGAGGTTTCTTGGCAACTTTTTCAACAGTGGCTCTAGGCAAAGTAGCTACGAAACAGGATATGAAACATTTACATATGAAGATGTTGTCGATGCTCCAGCAGACAACTTTATATCCACGGACAGAGCCATTGTTGAACCAGTAGCAGACGCAATTAATGAGATACCTAACCCAGTAATTAATATTGAAGATGCTGATGCAGACACTCCTCCTACAAGAAATCCGTTAGCTCCTGTAATTGATAATATTGCAGAGGGGGTTATACTTGATTTAGAAGAAGTCCCTCAAGAAATACAAGACATTGCGTTAATGCCTGATGGCCCTGAAAAAATACAGGCCATACGAGAACTCGCAGAGGCGAGAAAACTTGAAAATGACTCTAGATTTAATTTTCTGTTACAAGATGCTATACAGTTTGCTATAGATGATGTCGATTCTATACGAAGGCTAAGTCCAAATGATTATCCTAGACTTTTTGCAATGAGGGAAAAAATAAGAAACCTTCCGCCTGACTCTTCTGAGCGTGAAAGGCGTGAAGAAATTTTAACTTCTCTTATTAGGCAAACTATTTTGGCAGAGTTAGCTTCTTTTATTGATGGAGATGCTGATCGGATTCAGGGAGATGGTTATTACAACAGAACAACGACAACACCGCTAAATGACCCCGCTGAACGCTTAGCTGCTATGATTCAAGATATTTTTGAGCTTCGGCTACCAGAAGGGCAAGGGTTTACAACCAGTCCTTTCGTCGATACGGATGAGCGGGATGTTGCTAAAGCCGTAGGGCGTCAAATTCTTAAAAACTTTTTTATAGAAGACGGTAAAGTAAGAGATTTTAGGACAGACTTTGATGAAAGATTTGGCTCACTTAGCTCACCAGCGATCATGTCTCAGCTTAGGCAAGCAGATGGCACGGTTTTAAATAGTTCGATACTTGCACTTGATCCTGAGTTGTTAAATGAAATACGTAGAATTCTATCAGTTGGAACTGCTACCCCAAATTCAGGACCAGAATTTGTATCTGAAGGTATAAGTGGTATTGGTATTGGAGCCGTTCGGAGAAATCCAATTGGCGAAGAACTTACCTTACGCAACGCATGGAAAGATAACACTCTCTTTCAAGGCGCCTTTGGATTAGAATGGCAAGATACGGGATTCACTCAAGAAGAAATAAATGATTTGAAAGGTAAACTTGTAGGAACTTTTTTAATGGACAGTCCTGAAGATTTTCTTTTAGATTTTCTGAATCGTTATGCTAAGGATCAGGATTCGCTTCAGAAGATGATTGATGGTGATTTTTCTCAACTAAAACGTGATATAGGTGATGAAGGTTTTTATGAAGTAGCTCAAGTATTGTCTAGAGTGATAGACGCAAATCATAGAAAACTTAGTCAAAACACTGAAAGGGCACTGGATAACATAAATCAAAACACAGGTGACACCTTATTTCAAAGATACCTTGATTCAGATGGCACGAATCTTTTAGGAGAACGAGGGCTGTTGGCGGCGAACCCGACGTTTACTGGTGAATCAAGATACAATAATTTGTTAACGAAACTAGGTGTTACTTTGTATAACACCGCTCTTGAGGGACCGGAACAAGACAGCTCTCTAAAACGAAAGATGGGGCTATTGCTTGGTACGCCTTCTGATACTGAAACACCACTTGACGCTATAGAACAAGCCAATTCCGACATAGCTGAATTTCGTAATCTACCTAGCAGAATAGACTCTGTGACGGCTCTCAAGGTAACACGTGCTATTTTTGGTGGAGAAAAAGATGTTTATCCGTATGAAAATACCCCTGATATTCAACCTTCAGAAATAGCGGATGAACTGGAAAACTCTGATTTAAGTTTGGAAGAGTTAGATAACTTCATTAATTTCCTTATAGACAGAGAGCAGTCTGTTTCATGGCAAGACGACATAGCTCGTTTTCTAGAATCTAATAACGATGACGAGTTTACTTCAGTGTCTAATATAGATACTTTTGAAAAGATTAATCAAAAACTATTGGCAGGTTCATTGCTTGCAAAATACCGAAAAGAAAGTCAATTTAGTGAAAGAATCCAAGAGAAACTGGATATTGGATCTGTGCCTTATTCCCAAGCACTATTTGAAAGCTTAAGACCGTTTGATTTAAATATAGAGTTTATTGACAGGGATGGGGAAACTGTAAATCTTTCTGAAGATAAAAGCAAATTATTAGATATTATTTTGGGTGGTGAAGATTCAGTTGTTGATCGTTTATTAAGCGTCGAGAACGTTAATATCGATAATCCAACAGTGCAATCAAAGATAAAGGAAAATTTAAATCGGTTAGATTCAGAGCAGTTAAATAGTTTAGCGGATGCTTTGGAAGAATTGTTTTTTACTAATTCTGCTGGTAATTTGCTTCCAGCTCGAGCACGAGAAAGAGGCGGGTCTGCCCCTGCACAAGCAATGCTATTTGAATTAGTTCAAGAGTCTGATCTTTCTTTTGCTAATCCTGAAGATCGACAAAATATATTAAACTTAGCTTATCAGCTTGAAGGTTTTAATAGAAGGGCTTTAGAGGACCCTACTAACACTGTATTTTCTTTAGTAATGTCTGATGGGGAAACTCGTGAAATTGATTTTTCTGATACTACTATGGCTGCTTTGGATATTGGTTTTACCAGTAATCCTCCTCTTAGGGACTTTGATATTTTTAAAAGACTTGTAAATGAGGAAATAGCTAGAAGAACTGTTGAAGAAACCACTAGGGATGTTATTAATATTCTTGAGCAAGAAACTAACGATATCGCTCAAAAGATACTAACCTATGATCGTAATACTGGAAATGTTACTGGGTTTTTTAGAATTCCTGAGGCGGAGCTTATTAATAAACTAAGAACAATAGTGTATGCTAAGATGACTTCCAAAGAGCTAGATACAATGCGATTAAATATGAAAAGCATTCTAGCTGAAGAAACAAATCCAGATTCTACACCTTATCGACGGTTGAGTAAAATTTCTAATATGCTTGATGAATTAGCTTTAGAGATCAACGAAAATCAGTTAATTGGTGAGAGTGCCATAAGAGAAATTGGATCACCTTCCTCGTATGACATTCAGGGAACTGGCATTAATTTTGGGTTTGAACACCAAAAAAACCCAGCAATGTATTCTCTTAGAGGCCTCCTTGACGCTATAAGGTACAGAGATGACTTAGATGACTTAGATGATTTAGACCCTATAGATACAGGTTGGGCTAGAGCTATTCAGCCAGAAACTTTAAGAAGTTTAGGCGCTGAAAGGCTTGGTAACCTTATATCAATTGCTGAAGCTGGAAACATTTTTGATACTTACATCAGAAGAATGACTGGTCAAGATAATGAAAATCTTGGAATTGGTTCTATTAGAACACATAGATCATTAGACATATCAGGATTCCTATCAACCTTAACAAACGAAGAAATAAAAGAGTTTCATTCAGCATATGAGCGGTTAAAAGGCATGTCCTCAAGAGATTTAACTGGTGTGGAACGTCTTAACAGGCGAAAAATGGATAAAGCGTTTTCTGAAATTAACATAGATAGAGATATAGTTAGTAACTCTTGGCTGTATCAGACGGACAGATACCTTCCATTAACAGACGCTCTTCTAGAAATCTCAATACCTGAGGCGGGCAGAAACCTAGTCACAAGATCACCTTACGCTAGGCAACCGGAACTTCCAGAGTATGTTTCGGCTACTTTAGCTCCACGTAGTATGGGGGATATGTCAATTGAAGGTCTTAGAGATGCTGCTGCAAAAATAGATCGCCTTTTGTATGGCACTGAGCTAAATGATGATCCTTTTATACAGCCAGCAACTAGAGAAAGACTAACTAGGCAACTTAAGAATCTAGAATTAGAGATAGATAAAAAACTGGCGATAGCTGCATTAAGTCTGGGAGATTTTGACAATTATCAGTTCACAACCCTTGCAGAATTAGGTGTCGCGCAAAGGGACTTACCTAGAATGAAACAAATACTTTTAGAGCAATTAGACGCTGATGGGGTTAGTGACATTTTACTAAATGCTCTTGGCGCTATAGATAGACTTCAGAAAGACTTGGGCGTCATTAATAGACGAGGTGTTGATGGTAGGCCAATTGAAAAGAGTAGCAATGCTTTTACTGTGAATTTGCTAAATCCTATTTCTGGAGTCAGCCAACGGACAGAACCAATGACAGCTAGGGTTGATATGGCTCTTGAAGCATGGGTAGAGGGAGATCTTGAAAAGGCTAGAAATCTTTTGCGTCCTGCAATATCTGATGATATTGCAATTGCTATAAAACTTCGTAATGATCAAATAAGAGGAGTTGTTGGGGATGATCCTAATAATTCACCGATACTGGAGCTTTTGGGAATTGATTTACGGACTCCTGATGAATCAGAAGTGAAAGAGGGTCTGCAGAAAATGGCATTAGCATATTTGCTTGAAGGATATGAAGCCCGACGCAGTGAAATAATTCGTGGAAGAGATGATTTTATGTTTCCTGATGAAGTGTTTGGTATCGATTCTGGTGTCATTGAAGATGACTTTTTGGACGATGACATGTTGGAAGCCATTTATGCTAGACTTGAGGTTTATGGAATTACTTTAAAGGATCTTGGCATAATAGGGGATACTCAATTTTTATCATCTACAGTTTTTGATGATAGTGACGAAATATGGACAACTGAATTTCAATTCGATTCCGTAATTGATTCCGTGCTTAGAAACCCCCTGAAGAATAAAGCCAAAAAGTTTATTGATGACTTGTACGCATTAGACGAACAGTTTCATAATGGTGAGCTTGATGGCCCTATGGCAGAATGGTTTAGGCAGAATCTCAAAGGAGAAAGACTTAATTTACAACATATAAAGCAATTAAATGATGAGATTACGTCACTTCGGGGTACGTTTTCATCCCAAAATAGCAATCCTAAGGGATACGAGGCTAGGGGCGAAATTGCCCCAAACGTTTTTCGTTTTAATGGTAATATTGCACGGTTTTCAAGGTACGTGGATAGAGAACTACGTGCACGAAGTAGGAGAAATTTGGAGATCAGGAATTCTTTTGCTAAAGCAAGAGCAAGGGGTAGGGTAGCTAGTAAAGCTGAAGTCCCAAATGTATGGGGAGAAGAATCAGCTGATAATGCACGTAAACAGCTAGATATTGCAACGGAAGTACGTGTAGCTTCTCAAGCAGTAAATATTTGGGGTGGCGATATTGAGCGTGGTATAACGCCGTGGGCTCGTCCTGATCTTACAACTGGGATAACGCCGCCTCGACCAAGTATCAGCGTAGATCCAGAGCCTTCTACAGTAGATAATGAGTCTATTAAAACTTTTAAAAACAATTTTGGTTTATCAGGAATTTACATTCCCTTGAACAAAACTGTTGAAGCAGATTTTGGAGAAGGATTAAAACAGTATACGTTAGTTACTAAGCCAGAAGTTTATGATGCTGGTGGAGCAAAGATTCCAGCGTCTGGCAGAGGTTATAGCATTACTATTGATGGAGAATTCACCCATTATTTGGTTCCAAGCGATGTTCTTGAACAAGTTAATGAGCTAGGGGCGTTTTCTCCTGAAGGTCAGGATCTGTTAAATAATTCTGTTATCAAAGGCGCCCGTACTCAGGGGCCAGCTCTTAATAGAGGTAATTTTAAGAGACAAATTACGAGTGATGGATTCGATAGCCAAGCTAGTCATGCTGGATTTTTTGCGGGTAAGGCAACTTTTACCCCTGTCAATGGTGACCCTATAGTAGTGGATGCACGAGGTTCAGGTCTTTCAACGGTAATGAATGACAATGCTATGCTGTTCTATGATGCACTTGGTGTTGATAAGTGGACAATGGGTGCAAGTCTTGACGGGTCTGCAGCATGGGCTAGAGCAGGGGTAGTAACTCCTGACACTGCTACGTTAAATTCGCTTGACAGGGAGATGAATCAAGTAGCTGACTTGGCTATAGCATTTTTCACTAAACGTGATGCAGGTATTGATACTACTCCTGATGAAAAGCATGCAGCCTTAATAACTGGGGATATTTCTAGGGCTAAGGCTATAAAAGCAATGGCTAATTTTGGTCCATCTGTTAACAGGCCACAGCATGTTGACTATATTAGGGCACTTGATCCAAGTGGTGAAGGAAAAAATACTGCAGCTTTTGTATTTTTCTCTCAGAATGTTTTTGATTCTGCAAAGTTGAAACAAGTAATTGAGCAAAACCCAGACATTGAAATTGAGAATTTAGGAACTGTTGATGATCCTATTCTTGATCTACCTTTAAATTTGCCTGATTCAGGATTCCTTGTGTATGGGACTCGGGATCTAACTGGAGTTAATCCTCTTTCATCGCCTGATTCCCCTTTGCCTTCTGATAGAACCGCCTCGGAAGTTTCAAAGATACTCAGTGGTAGACAGAGTGTTACTGAAGGTCCTACTACTGGTAGGGCGTTTAAAAAGGATGCGTATGGTGCAGTGGTGTTTACAGGAACTGTGAATACAAGTACTCTCCAAGACCGTGGTCAGTTAAGAACAACAGGCCCAGCTACTGCAGGTCCTAATGATCCTTTGACTCCAGCTGATATTCCTAGTGACACGCCTCTTGATAAAATTAAGCAAGATTTTTTGTTTGATTTCTTTGTTTTAAACTCTTCGGAGGACCGTGGCGATGATAGCCGTTTCTTTAGAACGGGTCTTGTAAGCGGTAATAATACTGTTTTGTTTGAAGATAAAGAAACTGGTAAAAAGTATATTACTAAGTATAGCCCTGTTGGAGATGGTGGAGCTACGTTTGATCATCCAGCTTTTGGCGGTGGTGAGAACACTGAGGAAAATGGTGGCACTAATGAAGCGGTGGGTGCAGCAATAGCTAACGCACTTGGTTTTGAAGTTGGTGCCGTGATATCAGCAGGGGATATCAACAACATACGAAATGCAGTAATTATTGAGCCTCTTCAAAATATTCATGGGCCTGATATTGTTCCCTTAAATGATGAATTTAATGGAGGGCTGCCTCCAAGTCCAACTGATGCTCAATATGTAGAGTTGCTAGGGTCGGTTGATCCTGCAGATATTGTAAGGTTGTTGTTACTTGATGGTGTAATTAATAACTCTGATAGGAATGCTGGCAATCTGTTTATTAAGAGAAATCCAGATGGAACTGTATCATTGTTGCCTATAGATGCTGGACGAGGTGTTTATTCTAGGACCGGTAGAGCAGTAGATGGAAAGATAGGAATTACCTATATGGGACCTACTGTTCCTGATGAAAGTAAAATTATACGTATAGAAGAGGACGGGCGGGAGCAATTAAAGAAAATAATTGTTGCGCATTTAATGGATACCTTTGATACTACTCCTAACTTAAGGAGGATGGGATTAGCTAAAGTTCTTGGTAAAGATTCTGTAAGAGGAAAAGACACGTCTGAAATAAAGATTGATAAATCAAAGTTAAACTCTGTAGTTGATGACATTCTTTCACAAGTCGCACAGTTAGGTAATACTATTGATGATGACTCTATACTTGATATAGAAATAAATTTTGGTACTATAGATCGTCAGACAGGAGGAGAGTTCGGTGAGTTAGGCGATGCAGTTGTTGATGCCCGAAGAGCGTTTCAAGAACGACGCCAATGGTTGCAACAAGCCACTAGAGAAGATATAATTAAATTGTTAGAAGAAGCTTACGAAACAATTCAAGCGCCATTCGAGGTAGATAACAATGAATAGATTTGCAATAATAAATCAGTTTGATGCATCTCCACAGCGTGTAACAGCATTTCTTAATTTTAACGATGACGGAACTGTTATAGCTGAACAAGGATTTAGCGCTGGCAATGCAAGCTTATTGAATCAACGCATTGAAAGGTACAGAGAAGTCTTTGATGAGTACCCTAAGTATTTAAATCAAATTTTAGATAATAGTAGTACTCTTGCTGCTGTAGAGTTAGATAATGAAAACAATCCAATAACATTTGATGGTGACATTATTGAAGACATAAAGTTAGACATACCTAATATGGACTCGGTAACTTTAAGGGAGTCTGATGGTTTTGCTGATGACTTAGCTGAATTTGAATTGTTTAAAGATCAAACTGGCTACCAAGTTGGAGGTAAAGAATGAAGTATTTTAAATTAGGTGAAGGAATGTTAGCTTCTATAAATAATTCAGGTAAAGTAGCCATTTTTTCAAAAGGACCTTGGCGCAAACAAGCAGACACTTTTAAAGATGCAATTGTGCGTTATGAACAAAATGCTTTATCATTTCAACCTGACTTAGCATTTTTAAAAAGGTTCTTTCCAACTACGAAAAAAATAAATAAGAACTCCTTTGAAAGAGGTATACGGGAAATAGATGAATACAACGAAGTATCTGATGGGAGAATGGAAGAGATTAAGAGAATTCCCATTGAAGAGGTGAATACATTTATAGCCATGTTTCCTGTTCGCTTTCCTGACTTGCTAACATTTCGTGAATTAGATAGAATAATAATGCTTGGAAGGTTACGTGTTGATGGTGTAGACCTTAACATTTATGATGAGGAAGATGATGCTGTTTACTCTCCTGAAGTTGCCTATAATGTTTTTGGTTTATTGTATGAAGCATCTTTAACACGGGATAGACAGTTAATTGAAGATGTTTTAATCCAAATTCCTAGAGGCGTGTATGAGAACGCTTCAGAAAGATTATCAAATACCATGGCATCTACTGAGGATGTTCAAGATAGAATAGATACAGTGTACACAGATATTTCTGCGGACTTAGAAGATTTTGAAAATTTGAGAAGAGAGTTAGAAGAGAGCGATGGCTAAAGAAAAAGACCCTATAGCAGATCAAACTTTACCGACAAAAGAATCTGCAGAAAACGTTTCGAAATTATTAGGTTGTTCTGGTGCTCACAAGAAGGGCGACTTTTGGGGTCCGTGTGAGTCTGAGAAAGATTTAATGAAGCTTATTGAATTAGGTAATCCTGCTTTTAGAGAGTGGAAGAAAAAGCAAAAAAATAGAAAAGCTATAAGTGATATAATGGAACTTAAAGCGAGTGGTAGTTCTAAAAAAACTTTTGCAACTAGAGAGCTAGCTGAAAAAGCTGGCGTTAGATTAGGTTGCTCTGGCGCACATATGGTTAGGCAAGGTGTGTGGTTACCTTGCGCCACTCCAGAAATATACAACGCCGCTAAAGCTCACTCCGCTGTTGGAGGCTCGACAGTTTTAAGAATGCAACGGCCTACACGCCGTGTTGTGAATAATCGAAGAGTTTGGGATAGCTTACGTGAAAGAGGCCCTAGAGGAATTGAAACTTTACCCGGCGGAGGGCTTGTATCTGGAAAGTCGGTTACTAAATCAGATTCCTTTAAACCAACTGCAGGTATGATTAGGGAAGCGAAAAGAGGGCTTGCTTGGAGAAGGGAATTTGGTAGGGGAGGAACAGGTGTAGGCATAGCTCGAGCTAGAGATATATCTAACGGAAAAAACTTGCCCTATAAAACAGTTAAAAGAATGAAAGCCTTTTTTGACAGGCACCAAGTGGACGCAAAAGCTCAAGGGTTCAGACCGGGAGAAAAAGGATATCCATCGAACGGCAGGATTGCGCACGCTCTTTGGGCAGGAGACGAAGGTTATACATGGGCCAAAAATATTGTTAGAAGAGTTGAGGGATCAGAGAAAAAAGATTTTTCTGATTTTGAAGAGAAGCGATTCTACACAAGAAAGCGCCGTACAGAATATGCTAAACGAGGTTGGGCCTTACCTGATGGATCTTTCCCTATACGGGATGTTGGTGATTTGAGAAATGCAATACAAGCTTTTGGTTTAGGTAAGAATCGTGCAGCAGCCAAAAGACATATTATGAAAAGGGCTAGACAGCTTGGGCGACTAGAAGAGATTCCTGATAATTGGAAAAAGCGAAGCAAGAGTGAATTTACAGAGGACATATCGGTTAAAGCTAAAAAGTATGGTCCTAATGATCCAAAAACCCCTGCAAAACCTTCTGAGCGCATAAGAGGGTCACGAGCTAATAAACCCGGTAGTGCATCGAATACGAGAGGAAAGATTAAGTTATCTGCTCAGATAGATAAATCGTTAGCAGCTAAGGTTAAAGAGCATAATGAGAAAATGAAGGAACGAGGCAAGCCGGAGTTGAGAGTTACTCAAGGAATGCTGCGTTCAGTTTGGCGCAGAGGGGCAGGCGCTTTTTCAGCAACTCACCGACCAAAAATGGGCAGACAGCAGTGGGCTATGGGCCGTGTTAATGCTTTCCTTCATTTGGTTTCTTCCGGTAAACCTAAGAATTCGAAATACACAACTGATAATGATTTACTTCCCAAGAAGCACAGGAGAAGCACTCGGAAGTAAAAAGTATATACATGAAAGATATTATTGTAAAAGTTTCTGTAGATACCTTTAATGTGCTGGTAGCATAATAATTGACTGGTGTAACTCATGTCAAAATGGGCCGCCTGTCATTATAGAACATGTTAACTATTTTTAAGGAGATTACACATGAGCTTTGATGAGAGTCGGCTCGACGAACTCAAAGGTGCTCTACAAGCCAAAATGGCAGAGCAGCAAGAGATCGCTGATTCGATTAAAATGGAAGGGGAAACCCTTGTAGTGGAAGATGGTCAAAAAGACGCCTTCCAAAAGAATATGTCAGATATTCGCGAAATTAAAAGCTATATTCAAGATATCGAAACTCTTCGAGATGTTGAATCATGGTCAAGCGAAGCTGAATACAAATCAGTTGCAGCTGAAGTTGCAGCTGGCGTTGAAGCGGAAGTTAAGTCACACTTCGGTTCAGTAGGTGAGGCTTTCCTAAATTCACCAGAATTTAAATCCCTTCAGGGAGGCAAAAATGGTGCTAACATGGTTGCTCCGTTCCAAACGAAGAGCTTAGAGCAGAAAGATATCTACCCTACTCTTCCTTCAGGAACTCCGGGCCAATTTGGTGCGGTTGAGCGTGATGGGATTGTTCCTATCGCTCAGCGTCGAAGCCGTGTGCGGGATCTTTTCCCAGCACGTAGCACAAACGCTGCAATCATTGAATACTTCCGTCAAACAGGTTTCACGAACAACGCTTCTGTTGTTCCTGAGTATTCATCCAGTAACTTTGGTGCTAAGCCACAGTCAACAATGACTTTCAAAGGCGAGCAAGCTCCAGTTCGGACGATTGCTCACTGGGAAGCTGCACACCGTAACGTTCTTGCTGATGAACCGCAACTTCGGTCCATCGTTGACAATGAACTTCTTTATGGTCTGCGACTAACAGAAGATAACCAAATCCTTTCAGGTGCTGGTACTGGTGAAGACCTTACAGGTATTCTAAACACGACAGGCATCCAAACCTATTCATGGTCTTCTGGATCAACAACTCCGGTTGCTGATACTAAAGCTGATGCAATCCGTCGTGCGGCAACGCTATCATACCTTGCATACTATGAGCCAACTGGTATCATTGTTAACCCAAATGACTGGGAAGACATTGAACTTACCAAGAACACTCAAGGTACCTACCTTCTTGCTATGTCAGTAGCAGGTGGCGCAGAGTCCAGAGTCTGGAGAATTCCAGTCATTGATACTCCTGCCATCGCTTCTGGTACTGCTTTGAT
>MDSZ01236577.1_pt1 | contig 23085 bp, 15 predicted proteins | sample 811201 | NCBI WGS metagenome assembly MDSZ01 (sample SAMN05326647, study PRJNA326480) | marine metagenome | isolation source: seawater | place: Indian Ocean: North | collected 2010
AAAACGGAGGAACAAAGTCAGTCGCGGGCGAACGAGCTCGGGTTGCACGAACAGTGGCGGTCTGTGCTGCGCGCCGAGAGACGCGCGAAGGAAGAAGAAAGGAAAGAGAGGAAAGAAAATGCAAAGGAGAGACGTGTTGACCAGTTGGACGCGCGGACGGAATGGTTGGATCGAGAGTTGGACGCGGCGGAGAAACAGACGAGGTCGATGGCAAAACTGCACTTGAACGCGGCGGAGAGGATGTACGATGCCGCTTTGAAGTGTAAGAAACAAATGCGGATGGATTTGGAAAAGAGCATGCGACGCGCGTTCGACGCGTTTGTGAAAGAAGCGGAGGAGGTGCGAAAGGCGCACGAAAAGCACACGGCGCTCGCCGAACGGGCGATGAAAGAGATGAAGCTGCGCTTCGAACATCAAGAAATGAACGTGCACTTTCCGAGACATGCGAGCACGATTGCAGAGATAAAAAATAAAGCGGAGGAAGAGAGGGCGAATTTGCGCTCCACGGTCGGCGCGAAGTTGGAAAGGGCAAAGAGAGACGTCGTTCGGGCGAGCGGCGGCGAAAGAGAAAGACCATCATTACACGGCGACACAAACGCTGCGAACGATGTGAGCGACGAGATCAATAACGACAACGACAATAACGACGGCGACGACGACGACGACGAAACTCTTGGCGAGAACGAAGTAGAAGAATTAATGACGTTCGTAAACGCCGCCGCCGCCGCCGACGACGACGCTTCACCTTCGTCCGTCGACGCGTACCATCCGAAACATCTCCACCACCGCTTCTGCCGCGTCAACCGGCTCAAAGATGCTCAAATCGCTCGCATGGAAGAAAATTTGCGCGCTCTCACTCGCGAACGCGAAAAATGGCACAGAAAAACCGCTGTTCTCGAACGCACTCATTCCGAAGACGCTCGACGCGTCGAAACGCACGCCAGAATCGCGTTGCGACGGGCGCGAGATATGCGCGCCGCCAGAGCAAAAAAGAGTCAAGAACACATCGACGCGTTAAAACAGAAATTATCCGACGCGTACGACGACAGAAGAACGCAATCGTCGTCCTCGTCCTCGTTCCGTCATCAATTCAAATTTGGGAGCTACCCTCGAAGCAAAGTGTTCTGGGAACCGCGCGACGAAGACGCCAAAGCCTTTTTTGCACCAAAGTCTTTTACTACTGCTGCTTGGAGTCACGAGGCGAAAACGTAACGTGAAATCTTTTCTTCATAATAATACTCATTCTACATTATTGAAAGTACGCTCTCAACAAGCCTTTGCACCAAAGTCTTTTATAAATACTGCTTGGAGTCACGAGGCGAAAACGTAATAACGTGAAATCTTTTCTTCATAATAATACCTACTACTCATTCTATACATTATTGAAAGTACGCTCTCAACGCTCTCGTCGCGCCCGTCGTCGTCCAACCTCGCGTTCGACGTCGTCGTGCGCGGAAACCTCCTCCATCTTTTTGTTGAGTGCGTGTGTTGGTTGGCGCGCGAGACGAGACGCACAGAGAGAGACGCGAGACATACATCATGTCCAAAAACACGAAGAAGAAGAAGAGCACGACGCATCATCATCGCGGGGACTTCGACGCGTCTAAGGCGGTCAAACCTGCCGACGTGATCACGGACCCTCGATTTGAAGCGGCGCAACGCGACCCGCGATTCATGACCATGCGACGCGTCTCGCGGAAAGTGAAAATCGATTCGCGGTTTAAGAAGATGTTCGACGACGAAAATTTCAGAGTCGGCGGCGGCGGCGAAAATAACGTTGGAGGGAAAAAAGTGGACAAATTTGGAAGACGCTCGATGGGGAGCACGAAAACGCAAAAGGAGATATCGAGAGAAGGGTTGGAGTCGTACTACGATTTAGAAGAGGAAGAGGAAGAGGAAGAAGAGGGAAGAAAACATGCGAAACCGGTACACGTGGACCGTCGCGACCTTCCCGAGATGGACGCGGATATGCAAGCGAAACTGGACGCGTCGAGGGATCGGATGCGAGGGGTTGGTCTCGAGGATTCTTCTTCTGATGATGATGAGGATGACAGCGATAGCAGTACTAGTGACACTAGCGATGATGAGTTCAAAGAGTCCTCGGATAGTGAAGAGCTTTCCGAGGAGGGCGTGTTAGCGAACTATTCCGAAAGGCGAGAAACCGGACACGAGAGTTCTGTGCCGGAACAAGACGCGACAAAGCGTTTAGCCTTGGTTAACTGCGAGTGGCAACAAATACGAGCGGTGGATATTTTAACCATTTTACGTTCGTTTTGTCCGGCGAGTGGAGAAGTGAAACGAGTGACCGTGTACCCGTCCGATTTTGGTCTCCAGCGGATGAAGGAGGAAAACGTTATCGGTCCGATGGGCGCGGTGGCGAAAATTAAGAAGAGCAAATACGGAGGCAATGAACTCTCCGAAAAACGTAAAAACAAGAAGAATCTCTCTGAGTTTGAGTTTGGTAAAGAAGGCAAGGAAATCGACAACGAACAATTGAGACAATACGAACGCGATCGATTGAAATACTATTACGCGATAATCGAGTGCGACTCTGTTAAAACTGCGAAATCGGTATACGAACAGTGCGACGGGTTAGAGTTTGAGCGATCATCGGCGCTTTTAGATTTACGATACGTCCCAAACGAGCAAGACTTTTCGAATCGCGAAGTGCGGGACGTTGCCACGGACACGCCGGAAGATTACGAGCCGCCTGAATTTGAAGTGAAAGCCTTGCGAAACTCCACGGTAAAATTGTCCTGGGACGAAGCCGATCCTGCGAGGAAGAAAACATTCGGTCGGAAAATTACGGAGGATACGTTAAAAGACGACGATTTTCAAGCATATTTAGCCTCCGATTCAGAAGACGATTCCAGCGATGATGACGATGAAAATGAGAAAGAAAAGAAGAAAAAAAGTAAGCGCGACGACGAGAAGGAAGAGAAGAAGAAATATTTAACCGCGTTGCTCGGAAAAGATTACAAAAGCAAGACGAGTCGCAAAGGTGTCAAGTTGGATGACATCGATACAGACAACAGAAGGAAAGATGAAGCAGAAGATAACGACGACGACGACGACGATGACTTCTTTCTCAACGAAGATGACGATCGTTCAGGCTCTGAATCCTCCTCCTCATCATCGGAAGAGATTGAAGACACAGCGTTGGCGGCGACGAAATACGCAATGCAAAAGAAATTCTCAAACAGATACGGGAACAAATCCGGCAAGAATGGCAATCGAGGCGACATGGAAGTCACATTTCACGCTGGATTGGAAGATTTCGGCACCAAAATGAAAAAGAAGAAGAAAGAAGGGACGCTTGGACAAAAAGAAACTGCAGAAGAGAGACGCCAACGTGAACGCCGAGAGAAGAAGTTAGCCGCGAAGAAGAAGAAAGAGAGAGAGAAGAAAGGAGAGGGAGAAGAAGAAGAAGAAGAAGAATTCGCAGCGGGCGCAGACGATGAAGCCAACGGATTCGACGATCCATTCTTCGCGCAAGAACCAGACGCAAACTTTGATTTCGATAACGTTCGAGACGACGATGACGATACCATCGTTGAGAACAAGAAGAAATCCAAAAAGAAGAAGCAAGGGTCAGTCGACGATGAAGAAGACGCAAAAACGAAAGCAGAACTTGAACTACTCATGATGGACGAAAATGTCATCCTAGGCAGAGGCGACGCGCAAAGCTTCAAGAAGAATAAGTCTCTCGCGAAGACAACGAAAGATGGCGAAGAGAAAGTGACGCGCAAAACGAAAAAGGCGAGATTGGCTGAGAAGCGAAAACTTCGAGGAAAAGCAGCGCGAAGAGCGGAATCCGACGACGAAATGGACGATGAGGATAATGAAGAAAACGTCAAGAAAACCATTAACGTCCAAGATGAACGATTTGGTGCTCTCTTTGAAAACCACGAGTTTGCGCTCGACCCAACTGATCCTAGGTACAAAGACGTCGAGTCGAAAGCACTCATTGCGAGTGAACGTGAGAAACGCCGCGCGAAGAAATTGGCAAAACTTGAGAAAATTCGCGAAGAGATGCTCAAGAATGGTGATAATGTTACTTTGGACGAAGACGACGATTTTCCTGGGAGTGCTAGTAAGAAGAAAGGATCTTCCGGCGGTATCGGAAAAAATGAGTTGGATTCGATGATTCAAAGTTTGAAGAGGAAACAAGCTTTGGCGATGCAAAAGAGAAAGTAATAACGAAGTCAGTCTCCGTGCTATTTTTAATGAGATAGGTGTTTCTATTTGTTTTGTAAGCTAATTATTATCCATCCGCGTTTGCACATCCCGCGCAAGTAAGTTGATTCTACCGTTATCCGTCACAACCATTGAAATAGGCATGTCGAGATCACCATCGTTAAAATTCCCGCCGTTGATCGGTGACGACGACTGTGGTACGTTCGATGCCACGTTTTGAGACAGAGGATCTAAGGCCGCATTCGTCGTTGTTGGCATCGTTGGTGTTGTTACTGCGGGCGGAGCCGTTGTCTGCTGTGGTTGTCCCGACTGTGAGCTGGTTTTCACGGGTACAGCTGTTATCGCAGTTGTTGTCACGCGTTGCAGTTCGTCAAGTTGCGTTAGCGCTGCCACTGCTTGTGCTTGCGAAACAATTGCTGACATCTGCTTCGCACCCACCGCCAATTGCTGCATGTCCCTTACTCGGTCGTTCATTCCATCCGCATTCACCGCCGTAGGCCTCAACGAACCGGGTTTACGTCCTCTTTTTTTGGGTCCTTCCATCTCCTTTAAAACGCAATCTTGATGCTTTTCACAAAATCTCGTCGTGCCAAATCGAGCTTTTGAGCAGTGCCATTGCGTGCTTTTTTTGCAACATCTTTGCTCGTCCGGCAGAGGTGCCGGTTTTTCGACTGATTTGCGCGGTTTTCTAATTTTTGTCATCTTTGGTTCCTCCAAACTTCCAAGTGGGATGTCTAGCGTGAGATCGCCGACGGGCTCCAGTGGTGTTGCCCGTGTTTCTTCAGCAGCCGTGTCTGGATGCGGTCGTTTCTTCTCATTCGCGGTCACTTGCTTTGCCAGGGGTACACCTTCGAACCCATTTCCACCGTATATGATATCTCTACTTACCATTGGTTGTTGTGGTAACAGCCGTTGGACCGAGGTATCTTCGTCAACCACATTAATAGTGTCCCTATTTACCAGTGGTTGTTGCGATAGCATCCGTTGGCCCGGGGTATCTTTGGTAACCGAATTAATGACACCCTTCGCAGGAGTCTTTAACAAACCATGCGCGCAACATACTTTTAAATGTGCGGCATGTAACGCGTCTCTTAAATCTCTCACCAATCTATGTCCAGGTTCTAACCCACAGCTTAAGCGTAAGAGACCCGCTGGACATTGACTCCAGGGGAGCACGCTGTCACTGCCTTCAAGTGACGCCCGATGTTCGATGAGCGACTCTGGGCCACCTAAAGAAGTGGCTGGTCGCCAAATTTTGGTCATTGTCGCCGTCGTTTTTGCCATTTCAAACGCCAGAGAATGCCACTTATTTGCGTAGGTATCCTGCGGCGGCAACAATTCAGCTTCTCCTTCTTTTATTGCTGTCGGCATTGTTGCCGTTGTAGTACTAGTTTGTTCTCCCGTTCCATTCTTTCGTGGTTCGTTGTTAATACCACTTTCTCTGTTATTATTTGTCTGAGCAGGCTTCTCTGGCTCTGTCGCCGCAGTCTTTGCAAACGATTCCGGTAAAATCGGCGTGATCACCACCGACAGCATCCCGCCAAACATGTTTTTCTTTTTGCCAGCCTGTTGTTTCTTTGAAATCGCGTGATTTTTGTGTCCAGGTAAACCAGGATACAACACCTCCAACTTGAACCACGGTGATATCTGAAATTTCGTTGTAGGCGACGCCGGAGCGGTTGTGTTTTGTTTGCCCGTGCTCACATTTTCACCCTCATCCCCTCTAAACGTAAACTGCTCCATCGACTTCGCCACGTACATCCCAGTCTCGCTCGCCTTTGGTACTCTTAAATGCAACGTCCTCATCCCTCTCAACAACAAGAAACAATCAAACGGCGACAACACCGCTCCTCCGGTAACTCTCGCCTCTTTAATTCTCTTCCAATGTGTCGAGGTTCGATCTTTACAACTCACCACCCCAGCTAAAACGTCCGAATGTCCGTTCAAATACTTCGAGCACGAATGCATGACAAAATCCGCGCCTAAATTCAACGGTCGACACAACAACGGCGTCAACACCGTCGCGTCCACGACACTCGTCACGCCGTTTGCGCGACACCATCCGGTCACTGTCTCGATATCTAAAACTTGCCACGAACTATTCGCCGGCGTTTCGATCCACATGAAAGTCTCGTGCATTTCCTCTTCCGAGCAGAGCATTTCCATGGCTAATTTTAAGTATTCTAGAGAACCCTCGTCCGTATCGTAGTGCACGATCCGAACTCGCATGCGCGTGCACCACTCGCGAAAGTGTTTTCGGTTCACGAAGTACGATCTCTTCGGAAAGAACACGACGCATTTTGGAACAAAGAGCGCGTTCATTATCGCGCTCGCCACGGCCATTCCAGACGAAAACACGCAGCTCTCTTCCGCGCCTTCGAGTTTCGCCAGGACAGATTCCACCTCCAACGCGCTCGGGTTATCCGCGCGCGAGTACACGTACTCGTGCGGGGAGTCGCCGTTCGCGTTATGTGTGTCACTTCTGTGCGCGTCGTACGCCGCATCTCTCGAAAACGTCGTCGACGGGTGCACGGACGGCACGAGCGCGCCCGTGCTCGGAGACTGGTACCGAGACGCCGAGGAACAGAGCAACGCGGCGTGCTCCAAATCCATCTCTTTTGCGAAAAGGTCAACGGTGTCGACGAAAAGCTTTGAGCTCCCAAATTCTAAGGAATTTGAAAAGGAATTTGAAAAGGAAAAAGGAAAGGAAAAAGGAAAGGAAAATATTATGTAGTGCAACAACAACGCGGCGCGCGAACTATTTTTACATACAGTCTAATCACCACAGAACGCTCTTCCAGGAACGAAAAGCAGCGGCACCCGATGCTGGAAGCACGCTTTCTGATGTGATGTTTGCGGAGGCTATTATTGGTTTGAGTACTTTTCTACGTGCGACGACGTCGCTCTCGTCGAGACCGCCGGCGCGAAAGGCGATATCGATATCGTCAAAGTCTGTGCGGGCTTGGAGGAGAAGAAGATGGAGTTTCTCAACGCGTTCGAGTTTTAAAAGGGAACACGCGTCATCTTTCTTCATCTTCATTCGGTTGTGACTAATGTTCGAACGTAAGAGGTATCGAACGCGGAGCGGGTCGAGACAGGCGTAGACGCAACAAAATTCCTCGAACGTGAAGGATTCGGAACTCACCGCCCTGAAGAAGGAGACGTATTTGCCGGTGTCACCACAAACGGAGACGCGCATTGCCCTCAAAACGAGCTGAGAGCTCAGAACGTCAGGTTCAGCCGCGCGAAAATCGATGTTGTCGAGTTTGGAGGAGGAAGGGGAGGAGGAGAAGGAGGAAGAAGAAAATGTGGAATCTTCAATTTTCGCCGAGAGTCTGAGTAATAATCTATACGCCAAAACTTCCGCTTTTTCCTCCGTGCTGACATACCGAGCGCGTTCCGCGCACATGGTCGAATACGTTGCTAGCGATTTACCGAGCTGTTCGCGAAACATCCGTGCCATGGAATCCTCCTCGTGCATCCGCCGCTTCATCGTAACGTCTTCCTCGATTTGATCACCGCGCATAAAATACGCGTACTTTCTCGCCCTCTGTCTTTTTTGAATTTCGTAATCGAACCGAATTAACGTTTGGACTACGCGTCGCATGATTCTTCTCGCTTTTGGACCGCTCGCGGATTGTGCGGTCACGTCCCCTCGAATCGCTCTCGAGCGGTCCCAAACGAGCGACGCGAGAGCGTGGAACATCGTCTCCGATTTTTCTTCCGATGTCGACGTGGAAGAACAACACGCGTCTCCTTCTCCCTCGCTCGTGCTTCCTATCGTCTCTTCAATCACCGTCACCAACCGTTCCAAGCTCGTTTCGATCGCGTCCAAAGTTCTCACCTCGTCCGGATTTCCATCGAACTTTCTCGAAAATTTTTTAAGCATCTTCCCGCCGTCGCTCGCTTCGAACTGCGCGTGAAAATCGGACGCAGATTTCCGTCGAGCGTGCTCTCTCGCCGGGCACATCCGTTCGCACCGCGCGACGATCCGCGCCTCCGCGGGTTCCGAAAACTCCTCCTCCTCTTCATCGTCTCCTTCATCGTCTCCATCATCATCATCATCATCATCATCATCATCATCGAACGCGCTGCCTTTTTCGGTGCCGCGCTCTCTCGACGCCGTCGTCTTCCCCTCCTCCTCCTCCTCCTCCTCCTCCTCGTCGTCGTCTTCCGCGTATTCGTCGACGTCGTTTTTTTGTTTGCGCCGCCGCGATGTCGTCGGCGCAGCTTTCGCGTGCGCTTGACCCATGATGCGTGAGGAGGAGCCTCCTCCGTTTTTTCTCTCGTCTTTTCAATTGGATATATTTTGACCTCACAAAAATCATATCGTCACTTACTACGAGAGCGCCTGTCTGTCTTCGAGCGGCGACTTTGAGACCCCCCGAAAAGAAAAGAAGAAGAAGAGGAGGAGCATTGGTGGTTGCACACCAAACCAGGCGCAAAAGGCGGAATTTTTGAGCGCTGCGTACTTGATTCAAAGGGGGGGGGGTCTCGTCAAAAAGTCCTTTCTTTAAATACCGTTAGAGTTACGTCGGGGGGGGATGGATGTCGAGACCGACGGGATGATGGACGACGACGAAGAAGAAACGGCGCACGACGTGCTGATGACAACGAGGAAACTCGCGTGCTTAACCGGAATTCCAAACGGCGAGAGGAAAGACGCGTGGCAAACGCTTCTCGGCATCCAACAGGACCAGATATCTCTGGTCGAATTTGCCAAGAACGAGAGAGAGTGCGACCGAGACGAGACGCAGGCGCGGACGATATCGACGGATTGCGAACGGTCGTATTTTAACCTCGACAAAGAAAAGGAGACGCAAAAAGAAAAGAGAAGAGAACTGGAGAGATGCTTGCGATCGGTTTTCGGAGGACGGAGAGAGAATGGCCTGAACTATTATCAAGGGTTCCACGCGATAGCGCAAGTAGTCTTGTCGATAGGCGAGGGAAAGGACGACGGGGCAGAAGGAGAAGGAAGAGACAAAGAGGAGGATGCGAACGCGAGGTATAAAATATCGTGCGCAATGCTCGAACGCTTGGCGTCTTTTAGTTTGCGAGATAACACGAGAGAAACGATGTATCCAGCGATTTTAACTCTTCGGATATGTTTGGCAAGATTGATAGACGCGGCGTTGAGCGAAGACGACGAGTTGAAAGAAGCCATTACATTTGGCGCGAGGAAAAACGAGTATCAGTTCGCGTTGCAGAAACTTTTGACGTGGCATTCGATGTCAGGTGATAGTAGTAAGAGGAAGTCGTGCAGTGCAAACACCAGCGAGGAAGAAGAGAAAGAAGAAGAGGAGAGCAAACTTGAGTGCGTGAAACGCGTGTTCGATTTGTTCCTAGCGTCGCATCCGTTAATGCCCATTTATTTGACCGTGGCCGTTTTATTGCGAGAACGCGATGGCATCATCAAAGCGCGACACGAATTCAACGACGAAGACGTATTGTTTTCGTTTTTAAGCCGCTTAGAAACTGTTCCCGATTTGAAAAGTTACGACACAGATACTCGTAACGAAATTACAGCAGAAGAAGTTTTCGTCGGCGAATCAGAGCACGAGAAAAAGAAGAAGATTAAGCGGATGATGCAGAAAGTTCGAACCGTTTCATTCGGGTCGTCTTCATCGTTAGCGATTAGCATGTCGTCGAGTAAAAGGAAAAAGAACAAGTGGTTAAAAGCGCGTCAATTGAGAGCTGTCGATGCGTTGTGTCACTCGGCGCTAAAAATGTTCAGCCAATACCCGCCGACGAAAATCTTACGCGCGAACGAAATCAAAACGACGTTTAACGGGTCAAGTTTCGACCGCAAAAGATATCCACCGCTTTACTTGTTCTCAGAAAAACTCGCATCGCCCACACCAGTCAACGACCACGACGAACCCGACATCCACGTCGGTGAACAGATCGAAATTCGAAAAGCCGTTCGTTCGAAGCGGTTGCGATTCGCCAGACGCAAAGCATACCTAATGCGCCGTCGAGTGGATGCGTTGCCATTTCTTCTCAAAATGGTCGCGTGTCTGTTTGCTTACGTTCAGTGGTGGGAAAATGTGGCGCACATACATCCTCGCTTAGCTTACGGTCCGGATATTCGAATCTCGACGCCATCGTATCAGAGTCCACATCATAGATTTTTCCTTCTTTTGCGAGCGATTTTCGTTCGTCTCTTCTTCTTCGGAGTCTACTCCTAAGTACTCTTAAATAGGGGAGTCGAAAAGAGTAATCCAATTAATCCAACTCTCCACACACTCTGTTATTAAAACGCGCGCGCAAAACCCACCACCACCTTTACCAAGGACTTTTATTACGTCGTCGTCGTCGTCGTCGTCATGACAAAAAAGCGTTGTCTTCTTCTTTCGTGCAAAACGTTCGTCGTTTTCGTCTCTCTCTTTTTTGTGGTGTTCGGAAGTGCATCGAAGACGACGACGACGACCTTTACTGCTGCGTTTGGAGATGATGATGATGATGATGTCGACTTTATTCGATGCGTTCCCAAAACGCAAAAAGAAAGCATCGACGCCGCGATTCGATCGTCGTCATCCGCGAACAACAACAACAACAACAGCGCGAAACGACGACGAGTGTTGACGAAAATGGCGCGAAAAGAGCGACGTTCGATGTACGATTTCGAATCCCGATGTGGATGTTTGGACGAGGATGATATTTGGAAAGATTTATTATCGGTGGGTGTCGCGAACGAAACGTTGACGAAGAAGGAAAGAGACGACGAGAAGGACTTTGAGACGACGACGGATGCGGAGAAACATTTCGCGTGTCACGAATTCCTCACGCAATACGGAAAGTATGTCTCCTGGAGGAACCGCGTGTTATCGAACGATCCAGAATACGAACGAGAACGGTCCGAAGCGAAGTATTTAGTCATCAAGACGGCTTGGTTTGGAGTCGGATTAGGGCACATGGGCGGTATCGTCGCCGAGTGGTTGGCATTTGCGATGCAATTGAAGAGAGTTTTATTCATCGAAGAGCTGGCCGAATGGAACGCTATGGACTATTTTGAGGGACATTTAGGGATGGATTTAAGATTTGGAGACGGTGAAGAGATGATGTTGAGAGAACGAACGGGTGGAAAAGGGAAAGAGGCGACTTTGGCGTTGGGCGCGCTCGGCGCGGACGAGAGTACGTGTAGGAAAGGGCACTGTCGCGCGCGGTCGTTGGAGGAAGAGAAAACGTGTAGAGAACATAGAGACGATGATGGTAAGAAACCAGAGTATTGCGAGGGGGAAAAAATAGCGTGCGATTCCGCAGACATCGCCGGATGGCAGTGTGAACCGTGCTTGCAATGCGCGGCAGATTTGTTGCAAAACGCAAAGTGGGTAACGATTCGCGCGAACGCCGGAATTAAACCACCCAGTTTAGTTAGCGATCCAGATTTAAAGAACGAGGAGTTAAGACAGCACATATGGCTAAGTGGGAAGTCGACGAAACGAGACGACGATTGGGACATGTTTAAAGTGTTAACCAAAACGGTCGATAATAGTCAATCTCAAGATAAACATTTCCCAGCTACGGTCGCGCAACATCCGTGTTTACGATGCGCATTTTTTGCTTTGATGCGTCCGAGAATAGAGTTAGCCGACGCATGGGATGCAGTGTTAGGCTCACAAGCGGCTGATTCGAATCGGTTACAGTGTTTAAAAGTCCGCACGGGTTACCCGGAAAGTACCACTTGCTTCCCGGACGACACGCCGAAATCGGACGTGTGCGTGGAACAAATTTTCTCGCACCCGACATGCTCCGTTTCCTATCAGTTTCACACGGCCGTTCGTTTAGTCTCACGAACGGAACGAACTAGATACGTGATGATCAAAGAAGCGCTGAATTGTTTGGCGTCTCATAAAGACGCCTCCATTCATCTCAGCACGGATGCCCCGGTCATCGCCGATTACGTCTCCCTCTTCTCCCCTCGAAACCATGCGAACGTCTTCATCGTGCCGGGCAGCGGTGTCGACTTGAACAACGGCTACCGCACTACGCAAGAAAACTCTTTTCAAAATAAAATGAAAGTGGCATTAGATTTTTACGTCCAAGGATGGTGCGATGACACTTTGATGTTATCGCCGAGCGAATATTACATCGCCGCGGAGATGCGAACGATGATGCCGAAAGAGTTCACCAACGACGACCATCACATGTCACTGTGTGCAGATATTTTTGGTTTCAACACGACATATAACATTGAAGAAGCGAATTCGTGGTCGCACTCGCCTACTTGGCAAGAGAAAGGATTAGAGGCAAGGACGAAAGCGAAAGATCTCGACTGTTATACAGGATCAATAGAGGAACCGATAGGCAAAGTTACGTACACGGGAAAGATTTCGGTGGGAATGAAATCGGACGACGAGCTGAAGAGAAGCGCGGGCGAGGCGTTGACGAGAAAGGAAACAAAGAGAGAAGAAGGGGAACAAGACATTTCTAAAAATGACGATAGGGGTGAAGGCGAGATGACGAAGAAAGTGGTAGAGATTGACGCCTCGACCCGCGAGGAGATTCTTGAATCTGAGCCGAAAATGGAAGATATCGATCCAGAGTTTATGCCGAAAGACGATGAAGGTGACATAAAGCTACCGCCCGAGCATGATTTAAATCAAGAACAAAACCGAACGTTAACTGCCGAGGAAATCGCTGAAGAGAAATGGCATCAAGAGGCGCACGACGCCGTCATGGAGTCCATCAAGACGCATGCGCAAAAGCGCAAAGAACACCACGAAAGAAAACAAAAGATGCTCGATAGAGAAGCTAGAGAGCGAGATAGAATCGCCGAGAGACAAATAAAGGTATACGAAAGGGAACTCGAACGTGAACGCGAGCATCCTTTGAATAAAGCGTACGAAATGAGACGCGCTGAGCGCGACGCTGCGAGAAAACGGGTCAACGATATCGCCGCGCAATACGACCGCATTCTCGAAGTTGATGAGAAACGCCAAGTTGCAAAAGATATGATGCTTATTCACGCCAGCGAAAAGAAGGACCCCGAAGAAGAACAAGATGAAGAGATCAATATTGACGCCGAGTCAAAAATTGAACACAGCGAGGCCCGTGAAAACGAGCTCGAGAAAATGTCCGAACTCGAAAAGATGCCAGTCACGGAACCAAATGTCGTCGACGACATCTCATCAAACGATGGTGATAAGAAGAAGAAGAAGAAGAAGGAGACCATTTCCAATCTCTTGGCAGACAACTTCGGTGCCTTCCTTTCCTTGGCGTTCGTCGTCCTCTTCCTCGTCGTCCTCGCGCTCGTACGCAGGCGAAGAAGAAAGAAAATCTTGCTCGCGGCGAATCGAGCGTATGCCGAAGGCAGAAGTTTTATCGTGTAATACCACCACAACCACTACCACCAACTCGCGCACACGCCGCCCAAAACTGCTCGTCCACTCACCCACGCGAAGGAGTCGTATTTTTTCTCGCTTCTTCTCCTCGCCCGTCGTGTGACAATATTATCTTTCTTTTCTTCTTTCTTTTCTTCTTTGGAGGAAATCAAAAAAGCGCTAAACATTTTCAACCTCTTTTCATCGATAAGGAGGAGGAACTCAAAGGTCTCGCTGTTCTGTGCGACGCGTCGTCATGTCTGTCTCGGCGTCTGCGACGGACCAGGCCAAGGCGGCTCGCGTCGCATCTCGTCAGCTTCAATCTCTCTCGACGTCCGAGCGCGATCGGCTGTTGAAAAACATCGCGTCGTCGTTGGAAAAGAATGCATCGGAAATAATGCGATCGAACGCGGAAGACATCGAGGCCGCGACGAACAGCTCGGACGTGGACCAAAACCTCGTCGCGCGGTTAAAGTTGTCCTCTCAAAAGATCGCGAACTTATCGAACGGATTGCGCGCGCTGAGCGAGATGGAGGAACCGATCGGGAAAGTTTTGGAGAGAACAGAAATCGCGAACGGGTTAGACCTGAGCAAAGTGACGAGTCCGCTCGGTGTGTTGCTGATTATCTTTGAGAGTCGCCCGGACGCGCTCGTGCAGATATGCGGTTTGTGCATACGAACGGGGAACGGGTTGCTCTTAAAAGGTGGGAAGGAAGCGTCCAAGTCGAACAGATGTTTGCACGAAATCATCGTGAAAGAATTCGATAGATTTAACGTCGATCGAGCGTGCGTGAGTTTGATTACCGGACGGGAGGAGATTAAAGAGTTACTAGGTTTACACGACGTGATTGATTTGTGCATTCCGAGAGGCGGGAACGCACTCGTGACTTACATCCAGAATAACACGAAGATTCCAGTCTTAGGACACGCGGACGGAGTGTGTCACGTGTATTGCGACAAGGATTTGGACGCAAAGAAAGCGTGCGAGATTATCGTCGATTCGAAGACAGATTATTGCGCCGCGTGTAATGCAATGGAGACGTTGTTGATTCACGAGGATTTAGTTAAAGTAAAGGAGCACGAAAAGTTGTTGGGGGCGTTGAAAAAAGCAGAGGTTGAGTTGTTCGGCGGCGATCGAGCGAGTAAAGAGTTGAACTTGCCTTTGTGCGAAAAGAAGAGGTTGGAGTACGGGAGATTTGCGTGCACCGTGGAAATCGTGAAAAACATGGACGAAGCGATCGATTACATTCATGCGAATGGGTCGTCACACACGGATTGCATTTTAACGATCAACCCTTTGACGGCGGAGCAATTTTTACAAAGAGTCGACTCGGCGTGTGTGTTTGCAAACTGCTCGACGCGATTTAGCGACGGTTTTAGATTCGGTTACGGCGCAGAGGTTGGTGTTTCGACGTCTCGAATCCACGCTCGAGGTCCAGTCGGCGTGGACGGTCTTTTAACCACCCGATGTCTCATGCGAGGACACAACCAATCTGTGAAGAAAGACACCGGGGTGGAATACACGCATAAAAAAATGAAAACCATCGGGTTAGGTAAGGGCGTCGAAACGCGCGAGAAAGCGTTGCAAGGGTTGAAGTTTGCGACTACGTTCATCACAAACATCTTGATGATCATGACTGCGATTAATAAAACTAAGACACCACCGAAAAAGGACGAGAGCAACGACAAAAATTTCCCTACCCGCGGGAGGAAGAGATAAGCGCGCGCCGGACGGGACGCTGTACTTTTCGAGAAGAGATGGAGAGAGTTAGAGAGAGAGAGAGAGTTAGAGAGCGAAATAAACAAGCGTAGCATCTGGTCATGTGTACTCGACGAGTCGAACTGCTCTTACTTTTATTTCTTTGCGAAGAAAACAACCGCGTCACTCGCCTCCTCTCTTGTATTACGCCATGCCGTACGTCTTTCCCCAAGCGCCAAGCACACACACACAAAATCCTTCACAAAAAGTCGTCGCACACACCATTTTTAAAAGGTCCCGGGACTTTGCCTGCCCGTCTCTTTCGCGACGCGAGAAAGAGAAAGAGAGAGCGGGGGTCAGAGCGGCGTCATGATCCACTTCGCCCTTCTCTTCTCCAAGCAGGGTAAGATTCGTCTCTCGAAGTACTACGAGCCGTATTCCCAAGCTTCTCGTCTCAAGCTTCAGCGCGACGTCATGAATCTCGTCATCCCACGTCCGTCTCGCTTGTGCAACGTCGTCGATTACAAAACGTACAAGTTGGTGTACAAACGATACGCGTCTCTCTACTTCGTCTTCGCGGTCGACGCGGACGACAACGTCTTACTCGCGCTGGAAAAGATTCAACGCTTCGTGGAAATATTGGACGGGTACTTTGGTAACGTCTGCGAATTGGATTTGATTTACCAATTCACAAAGGCGTATTACGTCTTGGACGAAGTCTTCGTCGCCGGAGAGATGCAAGAAAGCTCGAAACGCTTAGTCGCGCGGCTGGTCAACGAACAAGACGCACTCGTCGAACAAATGAAAGTCCAAGACGAATAATACTACTCATAATAACAACACGATGGTAATACGTAGTATACTACTACTACTTTTCTTCGACGAGCAAAACCACAAAAATAGAGTAGATAGAAACCAACAACGCGGATGATTACGCGACTTCGGCGAACACGTGCGAAGGCGGCGTGCGCCTCGACGTCTCGTCTTCCGCGTTCGACGAAGCGAGAGGGTAAACGAAGATGAATCGAGATTTCTGAGAGAAGACACACGCGTTGTTGTTGTTGTTGTTGTTGTTGTACCATCAGTAGCACTCATCACGAAAGGAGTAGTATAGTATTCCTACACGCACCGCACTTCGAGTCGTCGTTTCAACGCGGGGGAGCCTTTTCGACGCGTCAGACGATGAACCAATATGTATCGAATCTGTATAGTCTTTAGATGAAGTTTTAATAATCTATATAGTATACTATAGACTAATTACATACATTTAACGACGATGGTTTTTGCGTTGTTGTTCCCGCTCTCTTCTTTTCCCTTTCGTTATTATTAAAAACGTTTCTGTGTTGTTTTTTCTTCACAAAAAAGGGACGCATATCATTTGTGTACCAAAATGCCCCCACGCGCCACGAGGCGTCGTAGTGTGCATCCCTCGTCGTCCTCGTTGTGTGCTGGTAGTGGCACGCGTCGCGCGGCGCTTTCGGACGCCTCGAATGTCGTCGTCGCGGACGTCACTTCATCGCGTCCGAATCATCATCATCGTCAAAAAAGAATCGCAACAACAAACGGGAGGAAAAAAAATGCTCATCGGGACCTCGACGACGACGTCCAGCAAAAGGGACGACGCATCATCGCGAAGGAGAGAAAAGAGGGAGTTTTTTTGTTGGACGCGCTGCTCGACGAACTGGACGGTGACTGTGCGTTGTAGTATTCTTCCCACGCGACGTGTATATCGTTTTTCCTCTTCTTCACACAAAACGCGTTGTTCGATGAGAGAGGGGGGACATGTCGACCTCTCTTTTTCCCCTTAGAAAAAAAAGAGTCTTCGATACAAAAACTGACCATCAATTTTTTTACATCCATCCTCTTTTATTATTATTATTATTATTATTACATGTATTATTGTTATTATTATTATTCTGACGACGACGACGACGACGACGACGATGATGATGATGATGATGATGATGATTGGTATTGTCTCAATAATAATCGACACGATTGGTTGACCACGACGAAACGTCGACGACACCATAATAATAGTCGCGAAAAGGATAGAAGAGATACGCGAGCGCGTCCTCGAGGCGGAGAAGAAAGTGGCGAAACAATTCGCACAACACTCGAAAAAGTTGAGCAAAATCGCGAGGCGGAAGCGCGCGGCGGATGTGAAAGGGTACGAGGAAAGCGCGTTCGTCGCGGCGAGGAAGGAAGTTGCGGAGTTGATTTTTAGGAGGGAAGAAGAAGAAGAAGAAGAAGAAGGTGCGGATGGGGAGGAAATGCGAGGGAAAAAGAAGAGGAAAACGAGTAGTAGTAGAGAAGATGGTTCGGGAGGAGAAGAAGAGGAGGAGGAGAGAGCGGGCGATGCTTCAGCTCCAGCGCCTCCTCTGGTAGATGCGGTAGCCGAGACGGCTGCAACGAGCGTAGAGGAGACGACGGTTATCGAGACGATGGTTGGAGAGGAGAATAAGGAAAAGAGCGAGGTAGAAGAGGTGGATGAATTTTACGAACCAGCGCTTGTTTTGAAAACGGATTCTGGGACGGAGGTAGATCTGACGAAGCTCCGAAGCTCCAAAGACGTCGCTCCGGAGATGGGAGGGTACTTAAAGAAATTACAACAGCAGTTGAGCATTCTTTTGGGCGGCGGAAATCGCACGTCGGATTGATGATGATGGGACGCGTGAATTCTTTTTCAGGAAACTCGATGTACTGCTATATAATACAGAGAATAATACGCGACGATATTTCTTTTAGCACAGCTTTTGAATAATTACTATTTCATTTACTAGTACAGTCAACAAACGCGTTACGCCGATAAAGTGCCTTTCGAGGACGCGACTGCCCCTGCGCGCCTCGGATCGATCGATTTGCACTGTTTCAAACACGTTCCAAACGCTCTCATGGCGGCTTCTGCTAAATCTTTATCCGTCGACCCTTTTTCTTTGGTGACCACGTGCACGGTCATCTGTCCGTTGAAAGTTACGGACATAAACAAATGTTCGACCATCTCGCAACTCAAATCGCCGATCGAATCGCCCGCGAAATCTAAATCGTACCCCAAATACGGACGGTTCGATAAGTCCATGATCACTTCCACTTCGCTTCCATTCACGGAAGCGGAACCACTGCCCATCCGGTTACATCCAGCTTTGTTCCCCAACGCTTCGTTCAAACACTGGCCGACGGTGATGGCGACGTCTTCAGTCGTGTGGTGGTCGTCAATCCAAGTATCTCCAGACGCCACGCATTTGAACGTGCCAAATTCTGCAGTTTCCACTAATGCGTTGAATAATCCGTCTAACGTTTCGATGCCCGTGGATATTTCTACGGAACCATTCGTTCCGCCATTCTTATCCAAATCCAACGCGACGTCGATGCTCGTCTCTTTGGTACTTCTCGCTCGACTCGCCGCTCGACTACTGCTATTGTCGCTGCCGCTCGTTTCGCTACCGTCGTTTCCTTCGATTTCGTCCATAAATTTCCTCAGACACCTCGCGAAACTTTTAAACGTCGCCTCGACGATGTGATGCGCGTTATCGCCTCGGTGTTTCTCCAACCGAATGGTTAATCCGGAATGTTTCGCCACCTCTCGAAAAAACGTCTCCGTGTATACCGTGGGATACGCGCCAATGTGCGACCGATTCCTCCGTCCGTACGGCGCTAACGAAAATGTTTTAAGCTCTCCATTTTTATCCGAATCGAACTGTTCGATTAAACACGACGCGTACGCTTCATCTAACGGCGCTGCGAACCTCGTCCCGTTCGTTCGTCCGTTCGCGGCGAACCCGACCCGTCCTTCCGAGCAGAGCATGTATTTCAACGCTTTTCCCAACGCTTCGCCCGCCGCCGTAAATGTCGCCTCCGCGTCTTCATCCGACGCGTATTTCGCCGTGTCCGTTTCGCATTTAATCATCTTCCTTTTTTCGTTGCCGGGGTCCGCCGTTTCTGTGTGTTCCTTCTCCACTTGAACCGAAACCCCGAGCTGCGCGTGCGTCGTCAACTGGTCGATCATGTGGTCCAAGAACGGTTGTCCCGTTGCAATCGTGCCTCTTTTCCCCAGGTTCTCGATCTCGCTCGTCGCCCACAGCGTTGCCACGTTCGACGGCGTCGACGCGCCGAGACCGACGGCAAAGAGTTGTTCTTGTCTCGTCGCCTTTTGTTTTGCGTCGTCGCTCGCCGCGGCGGCGGCGGCGGACACCGCGCACTTCTTCTCATCGCGCGTTCGTCTCCCTTTTCGTCGTTTTTGCACAGCAGTCAAAGTTTCCCATTTTTTGCGGCTTTGATTTTGACACATCATCGGTCGCATCATCGTCGTCGTCGTCGTCGTTGTCATCGTCATCATCTTCTTCTCTTCTTCTTCTTCTTCTTCTTCTTCTTCTTCTTCTTCTTCTTTTCTTCGTCGTCTGAATCGTCTTTGGTGTGCTCGGTCGTGTTGTTATGCGAGAGAGCGGAAAGAGAGAGAAGAGGTATAGTGTTTGCTCCAAAATGTGTCGATTGGAATCCATTAAATTTATCCATTATTTTGTGTGTTTTCATTCCCCATTATATATAACGATATGCCGCCGCCACTCCCAGCGACGACGACGAGGTCGTCGTTCGCTTTGTCGCCGAGGAGTCTTCGACAGAAACCCGCCGGCAAGAAGACGACTCTCCCCTGGTCGTCTTTTGGTGTCTCGAGAAGACGACAAAAGCTTTTGCGAACGACTTTGACGATTTCGACGCGAGAGAAAGAGGACGAGATTGGAAAGGAGAGGCAAAGGTATGTGTGTACGCGTGCGTCGTCGTCCGAACCGGAAAAAGACTTTGGAGAAAACGGAGAGCGAAGAACGACGACGACGACGACGACGACGACGACCCAAGGAGGAGGAGGAAGAAGTCGACGACGACGACGGGATGTTAATGTCGTCGTCTTTGCGACGGCGGGCTCGTCGATGATGATGATGGCGCTCGGCGCGAACTTTCTCGGTGTCACGTCTTTGGTGTTGAGCAAAAATTTTGAAGGTTTCGCGAGAGACGCGCGCTTGGACGTCGTGTACGCCGTCAACGGGTACCGGCGAGAAGTGAACGAAGAGAAAGGATACGAGTTTTTGTTCCCGAACGAATACCTGGCGGACCAAACGGTCGCGGAGAGGAAGGCGAGGAGACGAGCGAAAGCGTTAGACGCGCCGTCGTTGCGAAGGAAGAAGAAGAGCACTACGGGCGAACCGGAGAGCGCATTCGGCCCGATGGGAACGAACGGCGAGGAAAATATGAGCGTCATCGTGCAACCGTCGATAAAAGGATTCGATTTAAGTGAGTTTGGCAACGCGGAAGAGCAAGCAAATTGGTTGTTAGAGAACGTGTTGGCGCGACCCGGGTCGGGAAAAGAGGCGACGTTGGTCTCCGCCGGCGAAACCGTAAAGAACGGAATTACGTATTTCCAATTCGAGTACACGATTAAAACGGTGAATTGGCACAGGAGAAATGTCTCGGTGTTTGCACAAAATAAGAAAACCGGGGACGTCTACACGTTCGTCGCGCAGTGTCCGATAGAAAGATGGGATGACATGGGTGAGAAATTCCGTACGTCGGCGAACTCGTTTCGCATATTCCCTCCGAAACCGCCGAGCTTTTAAATGCGAGTCACACAGTTGGTACCGTACCAGTGGTATGGTACCATGGTACTTTAGGTAGTAAAACAATAGAAATAGAAGCACTTCCTAGTATGCTGTTGTGTCTTTAGTAAGTCTTTAGTAGATTTTTTACTTACTTGTTCAATTCTTCGACGAGCGAAACTAACAACCCGACGCCGTAGCCCGTGCCTCTTCCGCTGTCGTGCGTGGATGGACCGGCCATGTCCACGTGTAACCACTTCCCGCCTTTCTCTTTCCACTCGTCGTCGATGTGGTTGTACACAAACTGCGCGGCGCAGGACGATTGCGCGTTTGCTCTATTTTTTACGCTGTTTTTCATATCGGCAACTTTCGATTCAAATTCAGAGCAGAAAAATTCTGGCGCGAACGGCAACGGATGCGCCAAATCGCCCGAAACTTTACCACACTTGACGGCTAACGACTCAAAGTCGTCGTCGTTGCAAACGATACCGGAAAATTTCGAGCCAGTGGCAACCATTTGTGCGCCAGTTAAGGTGGCCATGTCGATTAAATGCGTCGCGTTCAAAGTCTTCGACGCGTACGAGACGCCGTCGGCTAAGACCAATCGACCTTCGGCGTCGGTGTTGTTCAATTCAACCGTCTTACCAGCGTAAGATGTGATGACGTCATCGTTCCGGATGGCACCAGAACCGATGGCGTTTTCGGCGACGCACATGAGCAACTCTAACGGTTGTTTCAAAGTAATCGTGCCTTCCAAGGAACATTTCGCCAACGCTTCAAACGCGCCCAGCATAGCCGCAGCGCCACCCATATCAGCTTTCATCCCTGGCATGGAACCGCCAACTTTCAAGGACAATCCGCCGGTATCGAAAGAAATACCTTTACCAACGAACGCAATTGGTCTCTCCGACGCGTCCACGCCTTTCGGAACGAACGTCAAGCGAACCAACGCCGGTTCTCTCCCATCCGTGGCTGCCGATTGACCGACGGCCGCGATGCATCCCATCCCGTCCCGTCTCAACTCTTTATCTCTCCAAACTTGCGTCTTCACTCCGTTCGTTCGTTTCGCCGCCGCCATGGCTTCATCCACCATCCCTTGCGGATCCATGCTCGTCGGTGGCGTGTCTACCATGCGACACGCGAGTTCGACGCCTTCGCTGATTGCTTTCGCTTTTTTCGCCGTCGCTTCCGACGCGCCTCGTAACACCACCACCATCGGTTCCTGTTTCGTTTCCTCGTCTCCTTTCTTCTCTCCTCCAGATTTACTTTTCATCGAAAACACCGGATACGCTCTCGTCAACGCGGTCACCAAACTTCCAAAATCGTTTTCGTCGTCGCTCGCGACGACGACGCGTCTCGTCTTCCCGGCGTCGCCGCACGTACTTTTCGCGATCTCTTGTAATCCGTGCGCTCCTGACGTGTCGTTGTGTCTCGAGACGTGCGTCGGCAGCGCACCGATTGCGATTTCTTGCACCACCGCTTTAGCATTATTCTCTTTGTTGTTGTTGTTGTTGTTGTCTCCTCCTTTCCTCGTGCCGGTGGCGATGACGACGCTCGACGCTTTGTCCTTCTTCGCGCCATCGAGGAACGCGTCGATCACCGATTTCGTCTTTTCGTCGATGCAGCAGTTTTCGCCTTTCATCAACTCGACGTCTAAAACGTCTCTCAGCGCCGCGGGTTTCCCGACGAAGCTCAGGCGGTCGAACAGTTGTCTCTTATCGTCCCCGAACAATTTTGTTGTGTTCGATGATGAATCATCGATTGGAATCTCGAACGACAGGTTCGTCTGGACCGAAGAAGAAGAAGACGGTTTCGTCGCGTGGTACCGCCCACCAGGACCACCCCCTCCTCCCGACGAGGACATTTTGATCGCTCTCAAAGTCGTCCTCCTCCTGCGAAAAGAAAGACCAACAACAACACAACCGGGAGTTTTTGTCGTCACCACTCGGGAGCGAAGGAGCATGTAAAGAGAGAGAGAGAGAGAGAGAGAGAGAGAGAAGAAACGCTTTTGTAAAAATACGAGGCTTTCTTATCGCAGATCAAGTAGTTACTCTGAAAACAAAAGCTCTTTTCTGAAAGCTGATAATAGATCACTCTCTCACAGGGTTTGACTCGCGACAAATACGTGTATCGAATCTCGTACTAATAAGACTTTTTGAAGACGACAAAACTTTTTTAAAGAAAGAGAGAGAGAAAAAAAAAAGAGAGAGAGAACACAATTCCAAACCCTAAACCCTACACACACATGAAAATGCGACATTTTTTGTATATCTAAAGA
>MDSZ01259499.1_pt1 | contig 23078 bp, 18 predicted proteins | sample 811201 | NCBI WGS metagenome assembly MDSZ01 (sample SAMN05326647, study PRJNA326480) | marine metagenome | isolation source: seawater | place: Indian Ocean: North | collected 2010
GATTTTCTTATCTTTAAAATCAGTTCTTCTTTTAACAGAATAAAAAATATTCTTATTTTCAAATTCATCTATATTAGAAACTGGTAATTTTCTTGGAACAAAACAACCAGACCCTGCCGCTATGACAAGAGACTTACATATAATAGAGGTTTCAAGATTGGTTGTAATCTTAATATAATCTTTTTGAACATCTATTTTAGAAGTTAATTGATTTAAGTGGTATGTGGGCTTAAAGGGTTCAACTTGTTTAATTAAATCATCTGTTAGTTCTTGTCCGGTGATAGCTGGTCGAGAGGGAATATCATAGAGGTTTTTATCTGGATATAGCTCAGCACATTGCCCCCCAATTTTATCTAAATTGTCTATTAAATGAGCCTTCATGTCTAACAAACCAAGCTCAAAGACTTGAAACAGGCCACACGGGCCTGCGCCGATGATTACTACATCAGTTTCATGGTTTGATCCTGGTTTAATGATATTACTCATGTCTTATTATATACTTATAATATAGGTATTAGTTTTCATTATGGAATAAGGACTAATTTTCCTATGAATTTCTTTTCCATAAAGACTTTTTGAGCCTTATGAATATCTTTTAAAGGAAAAGACTTTGAAACTAAAGGCTTTATTTTTCCCTCCTCGATATATCTAATAACATTCTCAAATACATATGGGTCATTTACTGTAGATCCATATAGCGTAAGGTCTTTTAGATAAAGGCTCCTTAAATCAAGATTTACTATCGGTCCTGCAATCGCTCCAGATACAACGTATTTACCTCCTGGTTTTAAAATATCTAAAAGTTGAGGCCAACTACCCCCTCCAACCAAATCAATAACTGCGTCCACTGAGTTATTTCCTAAAACTTTTACCAAATCTTCATCTCGATTTAATGTTTGATTTGCACCAAGATGAATCAATGTAGATGCCTTTTCAGGAGAGCATTGTGCAACTATAGTAGCCCCTCTAATTTTGGCTAACTGTATCACTGCTGATCCTACTCCACCTGAGGCACCAGTTATCAAAATAGTTTCTTTTTGAATATCTGCTCTACATAGCATTCCCTCAGCGGTAGAATAAGAAATGGGTATAGAAGCTAGTTCTATATCACTCCAATTACAGTTAATTGGAAATGACTCATGAGATTTAGTAACACAATACTGAGCAAACCCCCCATCTATCTCTGAACCAATCGTTTGCATTGCTAAAGGGTTATCAGACAAAGGAGCATTTTGCATTGAACGCACTAAAACTCTCTCTCCAATTCGAGCTGGGTCTACTCCCTCGCCCACTTGTACGATGTAACCACAAATATCCCCTCCTTGAATTCTTGGAAATTTTAAAGGAATGCCACCCCAAGATCCATCATCATCTACTTCATTTAATCCTTCGGATCCTCCGGCATTGGTATCACTTGTAACTTTTTTTGAATACCATCCCAATCGAGTATTAATGTCCGTATTATTTACACCAGCTCCTTTGACTTCAATAAGCACCTCTCTCGACTTAGGAGAAGGAATGGGGATGTCTTCTTTGTATATCAGCTTATCTAAACCTCCGTGACCAGTCAGATAAACACCAGACATTTTTTTTGGAATGTCAGACATTAATTAAATGGCACTTAAAATTTTTCTGGCATACCAATCATGAAATACATGAGTAGGCTCATCCATTACAGGAGAAAAACGACCTCCGTCAAAACTTTTGGCGTGTCTGCCTTTCTGCATTCCCTCAACCACAAAAATATCTTCCTCAAATACTGTTTTCCAAAGCCTCGCATTTTCTTGGCGGGTTTGCTGATACTCATCTCCTAACATAGCAGGGTCTGAGTAATAAATTTCGATATGTTCTTTAATTTGTCCAGGCCCTAATGGCTCGATAATTAGGTTAAAAACATGGTCTTTTTGAACTCCTAAGATTAGATTTGGAAACAAGACTACATACTCTCCTTTGGTATTCCACTGTTCTCCTAGGTTTTGGAATTCTTTAAATTGTTTTCCAGTGGAATATTTTGGAATGTATTTTTTGCTAATTTGACCTGCGTAATGGCCATATTCTACAATATTTTCATGGTCCTCTAATTTGGAATAACTGTTTAATCCTGGATGAACCCATGGAAGGTGATATGACTCTAAATAATTTTCAACCGCTAATTTCCAATTTGTTTGAACATTAAGTTTAAAAGACGAGTCACTCATATCAGAATACATCGGCTGATCGAAAACAGACCATCGCTCTAATAAATGTTTATGAACCTCTTCAAACTGTGGTGCTAATCCATCAGGGTTAACAAAAATCACATCTCTCCAAACATGAGAGCGAACCTCTAAAAGTGATAATTCTCTTTTATTAATCTCTGAATGATAATTATAACCTGGACCGCCCACATGAGGAGTAGCTACCACTTCTCCAGTCTGTTTATAACACCAAGAATGATAAGGACACCGTATTGCTCCTTTAAGAACTGTTGGTTTCTCGATGAGTACCATTCCACGATGTCGACATACATTTTGAAAAACACGAATTTTTTTATCTTTAGAACTTCTTATTAATAATAAAGGATTTTTGAAATAATTAACTGGTTTTACACAGCCAGCTTGAGGAAGATCTTTCACAAATCCAACAGCAAACCATCCTTTATTGAAAAGATATTCTCCTTCCATTTCAAAACACTCTGGCCTAACATAATAATCATTAGGTACACCGCGAGCCTCGTGAATGGGCTTAATACATTTTTCTAATTGATTACGTTGAGGTGTAAATACTCCTTGATTAGAATATTTGTCAATTCCTTCTTGTTTCATAGATTTCCATTGTAAATTTATTTCTTATTGTAAAGCATTATATCTATGGCCAATACAACACCAAAAATTCCTAATAATAGCCATGTTTCTAGGGTCATTTTATGTATCAAGATGGCTTTTAAATTACAAACTACATAAACTCTATTATGGAATATATCGAAATTCTAGTTTAAAAGTTAAAAAGAGGAGTAGTTATGGGGAATAAAAAGGCCGACTTTTTTGACTCTAGAGATAAATATTTATCATTTGTTAATTCAACTAATGAGAAAAGCAGTATTGCTTTTAAACTTTCATCTTATTTGAAAAAAGCCAAAGTTAATTCTGATGCCTTCCGTATTTTTGATGCAGGCACAGGTGAGGGAACAATTATAACTACTTTACTTTCAGCCGCACATGAACGATTTCCTGAAGATCCAATTTTTGTTGTAGGAAAAGAAATTAGCGTTGATGATATCGATAACCTTTTAGGTTTTTTGGCAGATAGATTTTTTGAACATAAAAACTTAATTTTTTGTATTACTAATTCTTCTTATAATGATTTTAACAAGCAAAATTTAACTAATATAAAATTTATAAAAAAAGAATTGAAAGGTAAGACCAGTTTTTCATTCACTAAACAGTTATTGGGAATGAATGATTTAATAAAGAAAAATTGGGAATTAAAAGAAGAAAATAAATCAACATTACTATTGCCTAAGCAAAAAACTCTTCTTGCAATTTACAGAGAGGATCAAAAGGTTGCTCTTGATCACTTAATTCCAAATAAAATTAATGCAATACCAATAAAATATGATTTCATTATTGCATCACAAGCTTTTCGACTAAGATCACCTTACAAGAGAACTATGAATTTAATTATATCACCTCTTTTAAGAATGCTTGAAAGTAAAGGACAATTTTTTTTGATTTATTCCTCGGGGAATGATTTTACAAGAAAAATGCTTAAATATTTTTTCCCTACAATTAATCCATTTCAACATAATGACCCCAAAGAATTTATTAAAGAAGTAAATAAGGATAAATTAAATAAAAAATTATTTAAAATTTCAGTTGGTAGTTTTATTTATACTTTTATAAATATGTCATTAACTTCTAAGAAGAGATTTTCTCCAATGAATTCCATGGGCTTATGGAACGCAGTAACCTATGTTGGGCAAATATCTGAAAAGGAGCAAAATTCCATAAATATCAATACTAAATTGCTTGATAAGGTTAGTGAGTTAGGTCAAAAGTTGCCGCTTAAATTTAAAGATTATCTTTTGCGTTTTGAAAAAAATGGTGATTAGATTTAACTAAATGAATAATTTCACAAGCAAATTTAGGAATAGAAAAATTGGACCTAAATTTACTGAAATCATTAATAGAGATATAGGTGCCCAACAGTTTAAGCCGTACCTATATGAAGATGAAATTAATTTCGATCGTCTTAGAATGTATCGTTTAAATAGAGTTATTGAACAACTTCAAAAAAATGAAGTTGGTGCGTGTATGCTTTTTGATCCAATCAATATTCGTTATGCAACTGATAGTAAAAACATGAGTATGTTTACAATGCATGAGCTTGTTCGTTTTGTATTCATTTCTGCTGAGGGAAAAGTCATTTTATTTGACTATCCAAAAAGTGGGCACCTATCTGAACATCTTTGTACCATTGATGAAATTCGAAATGCTGTGAGTTGGGATTTTTTTTCAGCTAATAATTTTGTAAATAAAAATGCAAAACAATGGGCTGGAATGGTTCAGAGCTTAATGAAAGAGCATTCTCCTGATAACAATCGGTTAGCCATTGATGTTTCTGACCCAGTTGGTATTCAAATGTTACTAAAACAATTTGATGTTAAATTATTAAATGCACAAAAATTTGTTGAAACTGCAAGATCAATCAAATCTGTTGATGAATTAATTTGTATGAAAGCATCTCTTGAAACTGCAGAGAAAGGGATGTGGTTAATGAAAGAAAAATTACAAGCTGGCATGACTGAGGAAGAGCTTTGGTCCTACATGCATAAAACCAATATTGAAAATGGTGGTGAGTGGTTTGAGACACGATTATTGGTATCAGGCCCTAGAACAAATCCTTGGCTACAAGAGTGTAGTAACAGAGTGATAGAGTCTGGTGATTTGGTTGCTTTTGACACTGATATGGTAGGCCCATATGGATATTGTGCAGATATTTCTAGGACATTTGTGGAGGGTGGAAAATTTAATGACGAACAAAGAAGGCTTTACTCCTTAGCTGTGGAGCATATTCAATACAATAAAGATCTAATTAAAGCGGGAACAAGTTTTAGAGAATTTGCTGAAAAAGCATGGAAATTGCCTAATAATTGCTATGATAATCATTATCCTTGTATGATACATGGTGTCGGGCTATGTGATGAATGGCCATTTATTGCATATCCTGATAAAGATTTTTCAAATGCTGACTACTCAGGTTATTTTGAAGAAGACATGACTATATGTGTTGAAACATATATTGGTGAAGTTGGCGGTAAAGAAGGAATTAAATTAGAAGATCAATTTCAGGTAACAGAAAAAGGTCTTAAACAACTAAGTAAATTTCCTCTCGAACAAATCAATTAGATTGTCAAATAATTTATAAAAATTAAAAAAATAATTTTTAAAGCTGACTATTTACCCAATCTTTAAGATCTGCCTCAGAGCTTAAACCAATTTTAGTATCAGCTACTGCACCATTTTTAAAAATCATAATAGTGGGAATACTTCGTATCCCAAAATTTGCAGGAGCTGAAGGATTTTCATCAATATTTATTTTTTTAACTGCAATTTTACCTTCAAATTCAGTGGCTATATTTTCTAAAATTGGACCCAATGCTTTACAAGGACCGCACCATTCTGCCCAAAAATCAACCAAAACTGGCTGATTATTTGACTCATCAATTACATTTAACTGAAAATCAGCATCATTTATTTGTTCTATCGGCATAATTGATATATGGGAGTTATTTTTAATATTGCAAATATAATTCTTTAGTACCAATGTGGGGGTTATTAGTAAATGTGATATATCCATATAGCTTTTCTCTTTTTGAACATTCTTTCCAATAAGTAGGAATGTCAAAAATATCTGGATATTTGTTTAAACTATTATTTCGTAAAATATGGCATCCTTGAAATTTTGTATTTTTATTTGGTGATGGAAAATTAATTCTATTGTCATTTATTTCTAAATCAAATTCACCTAATGTAGAATTGACTAATAACATATTTTCAATTTCTTTATGGTTAGAAAAATGATTTATAGCATTTTCAATTTCAATTAAAAATGAAGGTTGCCATATATTATCAGTATTCATAATAAATAAATCATTACCTTGAACTTTTTTTATTCCGCCTCCAGTACCTAAAATTTTTTCTTCATAAGAGATTTGCACATTAGGAAATTTTTCATTTAAATAAAGTTTCAATTGATCTCCTTTGTAATGAGAATTGACATAAACATTTTCGAATGGAAATTCTGATATAATATCTAAAGCATAAGATATGAGTGTTTTATTGTTTATTTTTAATAGTGGTTTTGGTAAATCCTCAGTAAGGCTTCCCATTCGAGATCCTAATCCTGCTGCAAGTATTAAGGCATCCATTTATTTTGTTTTATTATAAATCTCCTGAAATAACTCTCTTAAATCCCATAAACGAAGGTGTTCAACATGTTTTAAAATTTGCAACCAGGTGTTTTTTCTATATTTCTTAAGATAATGAGGTTTTCCACTTCGGTAAAGGCTTACCCAATTACCTAAAATTCTTAGATTTCTTGCTAAACTCACTAGGTGTATTTCATTTCTAAATCTAGGTAAGGATAAAAAGGATTTTCTTGCGAAGTCTTTAATAAGTTTTTCTTCAGTTTTTGTAGAATATAATCTTCTTGCATCAAAAATTAGAGATGCAATATCCAAGTAGGGGTGGTTGTAGTGAAGATCTTGATGATCAATTACAAAAAGTTCTTTTTTGTAAAAAATTAAATTCTCTAAAAAGTAGTCACCGTGAGTTAAAGTAGGTTTGTATTTTTGAAGTATATCAAGGTTTTTTTTTAATGATTGTTGAATTAATTTATTTAAATAAAAACCTATTTGTATTTTATGATCAAAATAGTTGATATAGATTTCAATTCCTTGAGATGCGTTTTTAATTAAATTAGATTTTGGCTTTGTTGGAATTCCAATAAATTTTTTTCTAGGTTTTTGTAAATTGATAATATTTTTAGAAGCTAGTTGTAGAACTTTTTTTATTTCATCTTTTTTAAAAAATTTAGATGAATTGTTAGTGGGGAAATATTTCATTAGTATATATTTTTGGGATTTGTTTTGCTCGATTATTTTGGGAGTAGCTATTTTTAGAAAATTTAAAGCCATATCTGCTTTGAGGTATTTTTGAAATTCACTAGGGTTGTTTTGAAAAGAAAGCATTAAGAATCTATGATTTGCGGTTTTGCATAATTGAAATATTTTGTTGGAGGCATCACTATGAAAATTTAACTTTCCACCTGTTTTTATATTCTTTAAGGCGAGTTGTTTTTTTACCTTAGCTAAACTCAAAGAATTTTTTGAAGCCATTGATTATTTTTTGAGTTAAACTCAACTACCCTTTTTTTCAATTCTATACTAATATTAATGAACAAAGCTTCATGTTCATATCTTTTTTTTAGATTTTCTAAAGGCCACTCAACTAACAAACAGTGATCTAATAGATAGTCTTCTAAATCAATCTTTGGATTATTTTCAACTTGATAAAAATCAAAGTGTATAAAATTAAATCTATTGAAACAATATTTGTTTTCTCGTTGGTAGGTGGGGCTACCCAGAAAAAAAAAATTAGAATTATATTTTTTTGCTAGTGTTTGAAAAAGGTGTCTAATAAAAGTAGTTTTTCCTGATCCAACTATACCTTCAATAAATATAACCTGTTGATGTTTTAATGTTGGTACTAATTTCTTTGTTACTCGATGTAGTTTTTCTTCATTATCGACTGTAAAAGTAAGGCTCAATTAAGCTAGTGATTTAAATTCTGTAACCAAGTCCAATGCTTCCCAAGAAAAAGCTCCTGTATTACTATCATAAGCTCTGCCAAAATGACCATAGGCGGCAGTTTGTTCATAAATAGGTTTATTTAATTGAAGTTTTTCTCTTATGCCTTTTGGAGATAAATTCATAATCTGAGGAATGGCAGACTCAATTTTTGCTTCATCAATAGTATTTGTACCTTGTGTGTTCACATAGATTGATAAAGGTTTAGCAACACCAATAGCGTAAGATAGTTGTATAGTGCACTGAGAGCTAAGACCTGCAGCTACAATATTTTTAGCTAGGTATCGTGCAGCATAAGCCGCTGATCTATCAACTTTAGTAGGGTCTTTTCCCGAGAACGCTCCACCTCCATGAGGGGCTGCGCCACCATATGTGTCAACGATAATTTTTCTTCCGGTTAAACCGGTGTCACCGTCTGGTCCTCCGATCACAAAATTGCCAGTCGGATTAACATAATACTCACTATCATCTAAGTTTTTTAGCAACTCAGCTGGAATAGATTCATGTAAAACTGGTGTCACAATTTTTTTGACATCTAAAGGAGATAATCCCTCAGTATGTTGAGAAGAAATGACAATAGATGTGACAGCGTGCGGCTTACCGTCCACATATTGAAGAGTAACCTGACTTTTATTATCTGGTTCTAAACCTTTGAGGCTACCATCTTTTCTTCCCTTGGCCATAAGTTCTAAAATTTTATGAGAATAAAAAATAGGAGCAGGCATTAATTCGGGTGTTTCAGTACAGGCATAGCCAAACATAATACCTTGGTCACCAGCACCTTCGTCTTTATCTTCTGAAGAGTCAACCCCCATAGCGATATCAGCGGACTGTCCATGAAGTAAGTATTGAACATCAGCGTTTTTCCAATGAAAGCCGTCTTGCTCATAACCAATATCTTTAATGCAGTCTCTCACTTTAGAGATAATTTCTTCTTTATCTGAGTCGACCGGACCTCGAACTTCCCCGGCTAAAACTACTTTGTTTGTAGTAGTGAGAGTTTCACAGGCAACACGTGCGTAAGGATTTTTACCAATGAAATGGTCTACTACCATATCTGAGATGCGATCGGAGACTTTGTCTGGATGTCCTTCTGAAACTGACTCTGAAGTGAAAATGTAATCTTTTCTCATGATTAGTATCTATAAGTCTCTTTCTTAAATGGGCCTTGTTGATTAACTCCAATATAATCGCTTTGGTCTTTTGACATTTCAGTAAGCTTTGCTCCAACTTTCTTTAGGTGAAACATTGCAACCATTTCATCTAATTTTTTCGGTAAAACATACACTTTATTTTCATAATTTTTATGATTTTCCCATAATTCTATCTGAGCTAATACCTGATTAGAAAAAGAGGCGCTCATCACAAAACTAGGATGGCCTGTAGCATTACCTAGATTTACTAACCTGCCCTTGGATAAAATTATGAGTTTTTTACCATCAGGAAAAGTAACCTGATCAACCTGAGGTTTAATCTCTTCCCACTTATAATTTTGAAGAGAGTCAATTTGAATTTCATTATCAAAGTGTCCAATATTACAAACAATAGCTCTGTCTTTCATTTCTCTCATATGGTCTTGAGTAATAATGTCTTTATTTCCTGTTGCAGTTACAAAAATATCAGCGTACTTACAAGCATCATCCATAGTAACGACATCGTAACCTTCCATTGCTGCTTGTAATGCACAAATCGGGTCTACTTCAGTGATTTGAACTCTAGCGCCCGCACCTCTAAGACTAGCTGCACTACCTTTGCCAACGTCTCCAAAACCTGCGACAACAGCTATCTTGCCTGCCATCATAACATCAGTTCCTCGACGAATTCCATCAACTAAACTTTCTTTACATCCGTACAAGTTGTCGAATTTACTTTTAGTAACCGAGTCGTTAACATTGATTGCTGGAACTTTTAAAATTCCTTTTTCAACCATCTGTTCAAGTCTTAATACTCCAGTTGTGGTTTCTTCTGATAGTCCTTTCACTTTTTCCAAAAGCTCTGGATATTTTTCATGCATACGCAAAGTCAAATCTCCACCATCATCTAGAATCATATTTGGTTCCCAGCCTTCTGCTTCAATTGTTTGATCAATACACCACCAAAATTCTTCTTCACTCATTCCTTTCCAGGCAAATACTGGTGTTCCACTTTGAGCTATTGCTGCTGCTGCATGGTCTTGGGTTGAGTAAATATTACAAGAACTCCATCTGCATTTGGCTCCCAAGGCTACAAGGGTTTCAATTAAAACTGCTGTTTGGATTGTCATATGAAGGCAACCCATTATATTTGCTCCAGCTAAAGGCTTAGATGCACCGTACTGTTCTCTAATAGCCATCAACCCCGGCATTTCAGTTTCTGCTATTTCTATCTCCTGTCTTCCGAATGCATGATGAGATATGTCTTTGACTTTATAATCCAATGTATCCTCCTTTAAAAGCTAGATTAATGATAATAAAACACGATTTAGTCATATTTTTCAATGTCTTTTTATCCTAGGTCCTAATTGTTGTATAACTGTGGAAGCTCTATTATTACCTTGATCGAGGGCATCTTCCACAGACTTATTCAATAAATAAAAATCTAGGAAACCAGCAGCGAAATTATCCCCTGCTCCGGTAGTGTCTAAAACATTTTCAATTTTTTTAGCAGGGCAATGCTTAACATATTCTCTATTGAAAAAGTAAGCTCCCTCCGGGCCCGCGGTCATAACAATTTTTTTTTCAAAACTTTGAAAGAAAGAAGAGACATCGGCCATTGATTCACACTTACAGAACATTTTTGCTTCATCAAAATTACAGAAAACTAAATCAATATAATTTTCAATAAAGTTTTTTAATTCATCACGATGACGATCAACACAAAAAGGGTCAGACAAAGATAAAGAGGTTTCTATATTTTTTGATTTTGCCATTTCACATACTTTTTGAAGAGTTTTTTTTGTGAGTTCATGATCCCATAAATAAGACTCCATATAAATATGGTCAAAAGCATTAAGAGTTTCATCTGAAATTTCATCAGGATGTAATTGTGATCCAATACCTATGTGTGTAGCCATGGTTCTCTCCCCATCAGGTGATACAAGAATATTACAGCAACCTGTCGGTAGATCATTTTTTTTTACAACTCCTTGGAAACCAATCTGTGCAGATTGAAGATCAGCCAAGAAGGCTTTTCCATATTCATCGTTATTTACTTTTCCATAAAAACTTGCTTGATGAGAGGAGTAATTTAATTCATGAATAGTATTGCAAACTGAGCCCCCTGAGGTAATTAAAAAGTCAGAGAAGCTGGATCTAATTTCTTTGATTTGTGACTCATCTATTAAGGTCATAGAACCTTTTGTTAGATTTAAATTTGATATAGCAGTGTCCTCTACTTTACTGATAATATCAACTAGAGCTGTACCTACACCTAGAATTTTTTTCACTAACAAAAATTAAGTTTTTTTTGATTTATATCCATCAAAAAATAACCAAAAGCCTATGTGATTTATTCATTTAGCAGTTTATTCCCTCAGGTTATTCACAGGAAATACTCGAATCCTTTAAGACAAAAAAGCTTATATTTCTTTGTCTTTTTAGTTGAAAATATACATATTCGCAAATTTTCAAAAAAAAAGATAAAAAGCTGTGAATATGTCTCTAGAAATTGTTGATTGAATCATTAAATTTTATTTGAATTTATTAGGTTTTGAGAATTTAATACAAAATAAATTGACTATCTTCGTCTATAGATTGTATAGTCACTAGGCAAGTGGCACTAGATCTAGTGTTTTTTTGCAAGTATATACAAAAACTTGGTAGGAAGAATGGAAACAAATAGCGCAGAAAATATAGAAAAATCACCCAAAAATACAGTAACAAATAAACAAAACGAAGAAATAAATTTACTAAGTCTTAGTGTAGTTCGAAGAGATGGATCTATTACTCCTTTCAAATCAGATAAAATTGCGAATGCCATTCGAAAAGCTTTTTTAGCCCAAACTGATATCAGAAATAGTCAAAAAATAGACAAAACTGTGGATATTATTACAGAAACAGTTACCTCGGCATTAACTCGACGTATTGCTAATGGCGATATGATACACATTGAGGATATTCAAGATCAAGTAGAGCTTGCCTTAATGAGAGGAGAGCACCATAAAGTAGCTCGTGCTTATGTACTTTATCGTGAGCAAAGATCAAAACAAAGATATAAAACAGCTCAGTTAAATGAACAAGTAGGCGCCAAAGTCTCAACAATGGCTGTTACCAAAAGAGATGGCAATAAAGAAGATATTTCTCTGGAAAAAATTACTAATAGAATTTCTGTTTTATCAAATAGTTTAGAAATAGATCCTATTACTATCGCTCAAAAAGCTATTCAAGGTCTGTATGATGGAATTACTACAAATGAAATTGATACCTATCTTGCTGAAACAGCAGCAGCCCTTACTGTAGAGCATCCTGATTACTCTTATCTTGCAGGAAGAATAAAAGCTAATGCTCTTCATAAAGAAACGCCTGGTTTTATTGTTTCTACAAAAAACCTTTACGAGGATGGTTTACTTCGTGAAGATTATTATCAAAAAGTAAATGCGAATGCAGAAGAGATAGAGAAGATTATCGATTATGATCGTGATTATTATTTTGATTATTTTGCACTAACAACTTTATTTAGAGCTTATCTCTTACAGTCTAATGGTAAGACTGTTGAGCGCCCTCAGGATTTATGGATGAGAGTAGCTTTATGCGTTTCAGGAGATAAATTTGATTTTTACCATGTCAAGAAAACCTACGATAGTCTTTCACAAGGCTTCTACACTCATGCGACCCCTACTCTTTTTAACAGTGGTTTAAAAATGCAACAACTATCTTCTTGCTTTTTAATTGGAATGGAAGATGATTCAATTGAAGGAATTTTCAATACAGTTAAAGACTGTGCTCTTATCTCAAAAACTGCTGGTGGAATTGGACTTCATGCCCACAATATTAGGGGCGGAGGTAGTCGTATCAAATCTACCAATGGTAAGTCTAATGGACTAATCCCTTTCTTAAAAATATTCAATGAAACTGCAAGGTCTGTAGATCAAGGAGGAGGTAAGAGGAAAGGTTCATTTGCTGTATATTTAGAGCCCTGGCATGCTGATATTGAAGCTTTTTTAGAACTTAGAAAGAATACAGGGGCCGAGGAATTCAGGGCCAGAGACCTTTTCTATGCCCTTTGGATTCCAGATTTATTTATGCAAAGAGTTGAAGAGGATGGTGATTGGACCCTCATGAGTGAACACGAGTGTCCTGGTCTTTCAGATACATATGGTAAAGAATTTGTGGAACTTTACGATAAGTATGAAAATGAGATGCCACATCTTAAAAAAATAAAAGCAAGATCTTTAATGTCAAAAATCATTGAAGCACAAATTGAAACAGGCCAACCTTACATGCTCTACAAAGATGCCGTGAATACTAAATCTAATCAAAAAAATATCGGTGTCATTAAATCTTCTAACCTATGTGCAGAGATTGTTGAGTACTCAGAAAAAGATGAAACAGCAGTTTGTAACTTAGCTTCTATAGCTCTGCCAAAATTTGTAACAGAAGAAGGTAAGTATGATTATCAAGATTTATATCAAGTGGCAAAGCTAGCAACTAAAAATCTTGATCAAGTCATAGACATCAACTTTTATCCAACTGATAAAACAGAAAATTCAAATAATCGCCACCGTCCTATAGGTCTGGGTATTCAGGGTTTAGCAGATGTTTATTTTAAAATGAATATTGCTTATGACTCTGTTCAAGCTCAAATGATCAATAAACAAATTTTTGAAACAATTTATTTTGGAGCCTTAGAAGCATCCATGGAGCTAGCTACTGATAAAGGTGCATATTCTACTTTCCAAGGATCTCCTCTATCTCAAGGACAATTCCAATTTGATCTTTGGGGTATCAAGCCATCAAGCATGTGGGATTGGAAAGGTTTAATGGAAAAGATTCAAAAACATGGTGTTAGAAACTCTCTAACTACCGCTTGTATGCCAACCGCTTCTACTGGTATCATTTTAGGAAATACAGAAACTTTCCAGGTTCAAACATCAAACATCTATAAAAGACAAACACTGTCTGGAGAGTTTTTACTAGTAAACCGTCATTTAGTTAAACAACTAATGGAGAGAGGCCTATGGAGCAAAGAACTTCGGGATCAGATCATTTTAGAAAATGGATCTGTTCAAAATATCGAAGGCTTCCCAGAGGATCTCAAAGAGGTTTACAAAACTGTTTGGGAGACTTCTCAAAAAACAGTTATTGATATGGCCGCTGACAGAGCGCCATTTATCGATCAAACCCAGTCTATGAACTTATGGCTGGCAACACCTACATTTGGAAAAGTAAATTCTATGCATATGTATGCATGGAAAAAAGGCTTGAAAACAGGAATGTATTATCTTCGAAGCCGTTCAGCAGTCGATGCTGTCAAAGTAACAGTATCCTCTGAAAAGAAAGCTAAGGAATCTTATATAAAAGAGGCGCAATCAAATGAACCCGAAGATTGTGTTACCTGTAGTGCCTAAAAAATTCATTAATTTTATTCTAAGGAGACAATCATGATATCAAAAGGATGTAAATCTATCTTCCCTATTCAACATCAAGAAATTTGGGATCGCTATAAACAACATGTGCAAGCATTTTGGACACCTGAAGAGGTGTCACTTCAAGATGACCTGAGAGATCTAAAAACTTTAAATGATGGTGAGAAACACTTCATCAAACATGTGCTGGCATTCTTTGCAAACTCTGAAGCAATGATAAATGAAAACTTAGCTTCTCGTTTTTATAATGAAATTCTTATCCCTGAGTCACGTCTGTTCATTACAATGCAAATGCTCAATGAGTCTATTCATGCTGAGATGTATGGATTACAAATTGAAGCTTATGTAGAAGACCCAGCTGAAAAAGATAAACTTTTCTCTGCCATTCAAAACGTTCCTTGTATTAATAAAAAAGCTCAGTGGGTCTCTAAATGGCTAAATGGTAAACAAAATCTACTTACTCGCCTAATTGCATTTGGTTTAGTAGAGGGATTGTTTTTTGCAGGTTCGTTTTGTGCTATTTACTACTTCAGGAAAAGAGGATTGCTTCCTGGTCTTGCACTATCTAATGACTGGATTGCCAGGGACGAGGGTATGCACTTTAGTTTTTCTGCCTTAATGTTTAAAACCCTGAGTGCTAAATTTAATAATGGAACGCTTTCAGATGAAGATATTAAATCTATGGATTTGATTCCTAATCTAGTTTCTCAATCAGAATTTGAAGAAATTGTTAGAGAAGCAGTTGAATTTGAGAAAGAATTTGTTACCGATGCTCTTCCTGTCGACCTTATTGGAATGAATAAGGAAATGATGTGTATGTATATTGAAGCAGTCTCCGATCGTATTGCAGATCTTTTCGGTTTTGAACATGTTTACGGAACAGAAAACCCATTTGACTTCATGAGAGCTTTAGATGTTCAAAATGTCACCAACTTCTTTGAAAAAAGAGTGTCTGAATATCAGCGTCCAACAGATCGATCTTTATCTTTTGATGAGTCTTTCTGAGTGGAAGTTAAGATATATAGTAAAGAAAACTGCGCTTTTTGCACCAAAGCTAAGGCTGTTTTGTCAAAATACAATCCTGAAGTTTTGATGCTTGATGATGACTTTAGTAGAGATCAGTTCTTTGAGATTTTTCCAAATGCTAAGACCTTTCCTCAAATTATTATCAACGGGGAAAAAATTGGAGGTTATCAAGAGCTAGAGCGATGGATGGCTTTTAATAAACCCGATAATAGCTTTTAGTGTCTTCTTCTAAATATCAAGAAGTATTAAACTTTTGGTTCAAAGAGTCTTCGTCTAAAGATCACTGGGCTAAGAATGATAAATATGATCAAAAAATAAGAGATCGTTTTTTAGAAGATGTCGAAATGGCTATTCGCAATGAATATGATGAATGGCAAGATGAAGCAAAAAGTAGTTTAGCTCTAATAATCCTATTAGATCAATTCTCAAGAAATCTTTTTCGAAATGACCCAAAATCCTATTCTCAAGACACTAAGGCAAGACTTTTGGTAAACGAAGGTGTGGACAGGCAATACTTAGATGATTTAGATACATCTGAAAAATTTTTCTACCTTTTGCCTTTAATTCATAGTGAAGATTTACAAGATCATAATTATCTAAATCAATTAGGTGAAGTTTTTTTAAAAGATAATCCTAATTATAATTATATTAAAAAATCTTGGAATGATCACACAGTAGTAATAAAAAAATTTGGGAGATACCCGCATCGTAATAAAATCCTCAATCGACAATCAACACTAGAAGAAATAGAGTTTTTAAAAGGGCCTAATTCTTCTTGGTGATTTTAATGAGCTTCGCCCCAATTTGAACCGCCACCATGATCAACTTTAATAGGAGTATTGAAGGATTTATATTTTTGATGAGATGTTTCCATCAATTTTGAAATTTCAGGTATAATATCTTTTTCTTGTTTATGTATTTCAAACAATAGCTCATCATGAACTTGAGAAGTCATTTTTGATTTACATTTATTTTGTTCTAAATAATGATGAATATCTAACATTGCAATTTTAATTAGCTCTGAGGCTGTTCCCTGAATAGGAGCATTAATGGCTTGTCTTTCAGCAAAAGATCGAAGCATAAAATTTTTTGCGTTAATGTCTTTTATATGAGATTTTCTTCCAAAGAGATTTTCTACATAACCTAATTTTTTTGCTTTATCAGTTGTCTCTTTCATAAAGTCATTAATATTTGGAAATTTTTGGAAATAGTTATCAATAAAAAGTTTTGCTTCGGCATTACTTACTCCCAATTGCTTTGCCAATCCATACTGACTGATTCCATAAATTATTCCAAAATTGATTATCTTGGCCATTCGTCGATCATTGTCATTGATGGTTTTCTTGTTAAAAACTAATTGACCCGTGCTTTGATGAATATCTTGATCTTCTTGAAAAGCTTTTAACAAATTTGGGTCCTTACAAGCTTCACAAAGCACTCGGAGTTCAATTTGTGAGTAATCAAAACTGTAAAGTTCATAATCTTTTTCAGCAACAAATGCAGTTCTTATCTTCTTACCAATTTCAGTTCGAATAGGGATATTTTGAAGGTTAGGATCTGATGAGCTTAACCTTCCAGTAATAGTTGCCGCTATATTAAAGGTGCTATGGACCCTATCATTTTTGTCAGCGTGTTCGGCTAACGAAGATGTATAAGTGGAAACAAGTTTGGAGTATTGACGCCATAGTAAAATATGAGATGCGATCTCAACGCCATCTGATTCTAATTGCTCTAATACTTTGACATTTGTTTGAAAGTCTCCTGCTTTGGTTTTTTTAGTAACCTTTACATCCAATTTTTTAAAAATCTCAGTTAATTGTTTAGGGGAGCCGATATTAAATTCCTGCCCTGCTATTTTGAAAATTTTTTGCTCTATCTTTTCAATTTCTTTATTCAAATCTTTTTCAAGTTTTGTTAAAAATTTAAGATCAATTTTACATCCGTTACTTTCAACATCTTGAAGAACTAAGCTTAATTTTTTATCAATGTCGTAATAAATCCAGCTATCAGAAGCCTCTGATATTTGATCATATAATGCTTCATATAGTTTATGTGTGGCATAGGCATCATGAGCAGCATAGTTAGTTGCTGACTGCAAAGGTACCTCGGAGAAATCTTTGTAATTTCTTTTTGACTCATTTTTTATGACATCTTTAAATTTTTCTTTTTCCTCTCCGAAGTAATAGTAATACAAATCTTCTAGGTTATGTTTTGTCAAACCATTATTTATAAAAAAAGACATTAATAATGTGTCTTGAAAAGAAACTGTGTTTACATTAAAGCGTTTTAAAATAACGCTATCGTATTTTGCATTATGAAATATTTTTAAAATTGATGGGTCTTCACATAAAAGATTAAGTTCTCTTAGGACTTTTTTTTGATCTGTTTCAGATAATTCATTTTCAGGAGATTTAAATGGTAAATAATAAGCTTGATCTGCATTAGATATTGAAATGCCAATAATATTAGCTTGATTAACATCTAAGCTATCTGTTTCCAAATCAATTGCTAAGGTTTTTTCTGAATGAAGAGACTTTAAATATTCAATTACACCTTTTGTTTCTGTTAGCGATTTAAACTCTAGATTTTTTTTAGCTGAATGAGGATTTGTTTCATGAGCGCTTGTTCTAATTAATGATTTAAATTCATATTTTTTAAAAAATTCATTGAGTTTTGTAGAGTCATCAAAGTCTTTGAGCTTTTCTATCTTGATAGGTAAATCTAAATCATTTTTCAAGATAACTAATTGATGGCTTATTTTTGCTTTTTCTTCGTGATCATGAATAAGGTTTTTAATTCTTTCATTAGGTATTTTCTCTTTATTGGCGAGTAGATCTTCAAATGTACCAAATTCATTAATGAGTTTTGCAGCAGTTTTAGGTCCTATGCCTGGAACACCTGGAATATTATCAACACTATCACCTATAAGTGCTTGTACATCAGTAATTCTTTCAGGGTTTACTCCAAATTTTTCCATAACTTTTGTCTCATCTATTTCAATATTTTTCATAGGATCCATAATTCGAGTATTTGTTGATAGCAGCTGAAATAGGTCTTTGTCTGAACTGAAAACTGTGGTCGGAATTTTATTATCCTCCCCATATTTTACATAACTAGCAATAACGTCATCAGCTTCAAAATCTTTTTTTTCAATAACATCTAAACCAAAAGCTTCGATAGCTTCACGAATAATATCAAATTGGGGGATAAGGTCCTCTGGTGCCTCGCTTCTGTTCGCTTTGTATTCTGAATACAGGGTATTTCTAAAAGTATTTTTACCTGCATCTAAAATAATAAGGATTTTATCATTTGGATGCTCTTCAATAAGGCGAAGCATCATGTTGCAAAATCCATATACGGCATTGGTAGGAATGCCTTTTGAGTTATTCATTGGTGGAAGTGCATAATAAGCTCTAAAAATATAACCTGATCCATCGACAAGAATTAATCGAGACTCGGACATCTAAGTAAGATAGCAAAAATTAAAGAGAGATACTATTCTTTCGGTGCGTGTTTGTTAAGAATTCTTTGAAGAGTACGACGATGCATTTTTAGTCTTCTTGCTGTTTCAGAGACGTTTCGATTACACTGAGTGAATACTCTTTGAATGTGTTCCCATCGAATACGATCCGCAGACATTGGATTTTCGGGGGGAGGAGGTAAAGATGAAGAAGTAGATGACATCAAGGATTTTTCAATATCATCGATGTTAGCTGGTTTAGTTAAATAATCATCTGCTCCTAATTTAACCGAAGATACTGCGGTAGCTATATTACCATAGCTTGTTAGCATCACAGTTCTGCATTCAGGGTTTTTTTCTTTAATGACTTTGATCACATCTAATCCAGATCCATCTCCCAATCGCAAGTCTACGATTGCATAATTAAAATCGTTAATAGTTAAGATATCTAGTGCTTCTTTTTTTGAAGCTGCAGCTGTTACGCTAAAATCTTTCCTTTGAAATGAGGTTGTTAAACGTTCTCTAAAGGGTTTATCATCTTCGATGATAAATAATGTTTTTTCTTGTTTATTTGTTGTTTCTATTTCTTCCATGATAAGGTTACTTCAGCTCCATTATTATTTTGTACTAAAATTTCACCATTTAGATTTTCGATCATTTGTTTTGTTATAAACAGCCCTAGGCCCATATTTACCCCTTTTTCGGGTCGGCTAGAATAAAATGGTTTGCCGAAATTAGCTATAAATTTTTTATCAAATCCAGGACCATCATCACGTATTTTTATACGATATTGCTCATTTGTAGTCTGCGCAATAACCAAAATTTCTCTATAAGCAAAACTGATTGCATTTTTGATAATATTGTTCATCGCAATATTCAACTCAGGAGTGATTTGAATGTTAATATCTCTTGAATTTTCGTCAGTTCGATAATCCAATTTAATCGCCCGATAATTGCCAGAAAATTGTTCACAAAGTGACTGCACATAAGCATCAAGTGACATGTTACTAATCTCATTAGATAATTTTTGTGATTCGGGATTGGTAGATAGTTCTTTAAGTATAGCCTTACATCGATTCAGCTCTATTTTAAGTGTCTCAATATCTTCTCCATATTTTTTTTTTAATTCTTTATCTTGATCAAAATCACCAACAATTAAATTAATAGTGTTTAAAGGAGTTCCCAATTCATGAACAGCTGCTGCTGCCAAACCCCCTACTTTTAAAAGTTCTTTTTCATCTTGTAATTGTTTGCTAGCTAACTCATATGCTGTTTGGGTACTTTTATAATTTAGTGAAAAGTAATAAAGATAAAAAACCAAAAAAATACTACTGATAAAAAGAGAAATCATTATTCCCAAGCTATAATTAATATTTATGTCTGGTCTAACAGTTTCAGGAAGATCAATATAAAAATTAAAAATCAATGCAAAACAAACTAAAGCTAGACTTAAGATAATGATAATTCTTTCGATAGTTAAATAAGATGCTGCGATAGCTATTGGTGCTAATATGATAAAAATAAAGGGATTAGTATATCCTCCATTAAAAGCTATAAGTGTAGAAATTTGAAGTATGTCAAAACATAAAAAAAGGAAAATTTGTTTTTCTGTTAAAATTTTATCCCCTTTATTAAGCAGATAATATGCAAGCCCGACACTTAATAGTAATAAAAAAGCTGTTGCCCAAGAGAACCAAATAACTTCTGAAGAAAAATCAAAAAAATAATGAGAAAAGCCAATAGTGACTGCTTGACCAGCAAAAGCAATTAATCTGATAAAAATAAAATCAGAAGAATTAACAAATAAAAAATTTTTTTTTGTGTCCAACTAAATATCTAAGTTTGCTACTTTAATTGAATTATCTTGAATGAAGTTTTTACGATCAGTGACATCATCTCCCATCAGCATAATCAATTGTCTTTCAGCATTAACTTGGTCTTCTAGCTTTACTTGAAGTAACTTTCTATTATTACGATCGAGTGTTGTCTCCCAAAGCTGTTCTGGATTCATTTCACCTAAGCCTTTATAGCGGCTAATTGATTGACCTTTTTTACTCATTTCAAAGAGAGTGTTAAAAAATTCAACTAAACCATAACAAGGAAAGTTTTCCTTAGTTGAAAGTTTAGCTATGCCAAAGGAAGTGTCCGTGGATTTAGCAAATCCCATTTTATTGTATAAAGCTAAACTAGCCTCTGGAACAAATTCGCGAAGGTGTAAAAGTTTTTCTAGAGGAAATTTAATGATTTTATTGTACCCTTCTTTTTCTTGTAAGAATATAAGTTCATTGCTGATGATACTTTGGAATTTAAATTTAATATTCTCTGATTTATAAATTTCATTAAGATTTGATAAAAAAGATTTAAATTGAGATTTATCTACTTTATTTGGCACAAATTCTTGGAGGAACAATCCTGTATTAATAACTTGATCAAAAAACTGTGAGTCTAAATAAGTCAGATCTAAATTTTGATAAGCTGAGTTAGCTTTTGCAGCTAAATCAATTATTTCATTAAGCTCTTCTTCTTTAAGCTGAATTTTTTTCTTTTTATTAAAAATATTGAAATCTAAATCATCTTTATTATTAGTTAGAAGAAATTTAGTTAATTCTTTATCATCTATAAGATAATTTTCTACATTTCCTTTTTTGACCTTATATAAAGGAGGCTGGGCTATATATAATCGACCTGTTGTAATAATGTCTCGCATAAATTGATAAAAAAATGTCAAAAGAAGTGTTCGAATATGACTTCCGTCAACATCAGCATCGGTCATTATGACAATTTTATGATATCGCATTGAGTCAGAGTTAAAATATTCAGATTTGTTGTATTCTTTATCTTTGGGAGGGTTTCCGTAACCACCTCCAATTGCAGTAATAAGTGCAGAAATTTCATTATTTTCTAATATTTTATGGGGATTAGCTTTAATTACGTTTAAAATTTTACCACGTAAGGGAAGGATTGCTTGAGTAGCTCTATCTCTTCCTTGTTTGGCAGATCCTCCTGCAGAATCACCCTCAACTATGAATAACTCTGAGTTAGCTGGGTCTTTTTCTTGACAGTCAGCTAGTTTTCCTGGGAGGGAAGAAGTTTCTAAAACATTCTTTCTTCTAGTCAGCTCTCTAGCTTTTCTAGCAGCTTCTCGAGCACTAGCTGCTTCCACTATCTTTGAAACAATTTTTTTTGCTTCACCTGGGGTTTGTTCTAACCATGCACTGAGTTGTTCAGCAATTATTTTTTCAACAATTGGTCTAACCTCTGAAGAAACAAGTTTATCTTTTGTTTGGGAAGAAAATTTAGGATCAGGAACTTTTACTGAAAGCACACAAGTCATTCCTTCTCTTGCATCATCTCCTGAAATAGTAATATTGCCTTTCTTAGCAACGGCAACACTGTTGGAGTAACTAACTAACGATCTAGTTAAAGCAGATCGAAAACCTTGTAAGTGAGTTCCCCCATCTCCTTGAGGAATATTATTTGTAAAACATAGCATGTTTTCTGTATAGCCATCGTTCCATTGTAATGCACCCTCAACTTTCATCCCGTTATTCTCTCCTACGAAAGGTATAATCTTATTTAATGTTGATTTCCGAGAGTTTAGGAAATTTACATATGCTGAGAGACCTCCTTGATAAAAAAACTCAATGGGCTCTGCTTTTGCAAGACGCATATCAGTTAAAGTGATGCGAACATTTGAGTTTAAGAAAGCTAATTGTCTAACTCTATTTTCTAATGTTTTTAATACTAGTTTAGTATCTGAAAATATTTTTTTTGAAGGCCAAAACTGAACAATGGTTCCAGTTCGATCTGTTTTTTTCATAGAACCAGTTTCTTTTAATTTTTTTGAGGTAACTCCATCTTTAAATTCCATATTATAAATTTTGCCATTTCTGCGAATTGTTAAAGATAGCTTTTCAGATAAAGCATTTACAACAGATACACCTACGCCATGTAAACCACCAGAAATTTTATAACTATTTTGATCAAATTTACCTCCTGCATGTAGTTGGGTCATAATGACCTCAGCAGCTGGAACCTTTTCGGTTTTATGAGTATCAACTGGGATACCACGACCATTATCAATAATAGTTGCAGATCCATCTTTATTTATAATTAATTGAATAGAGTCACAATATCCGCCAAGAGCTTCATCAATTGAATTGTCAAGTACCTCATAGACC
>MDSZ01184105.1_pt1 | contig 23077 bp, 23 predicted proteins | sample 811201 | NCBI WGS metagenome assembly MDSZ01 (sample SAMN05326647, study PRJNA326480) | marine metagenome | isolation source: seawater | place: Indian Ocean: North | collected 2010
TACAAAAATAATGCATGATATAGGTGCGGTGGACTCACCTATTCAAGTAACAAATATGGCTGGAGGTGGCGGAGGGCTTGCTTATACTCATGTTGTCAATGAACGCAATACTGACGATGAATTAATTGTAGCTGCTTCGTCAGCCACTGCCACTCGATTAGCCCAAAACAAATACTCAGGCATGACATCAGACCAAGTTCGATTTCTTGGAGCTATTGGTGCTGACCCTGGAGTTATTGTTGTAGCTAAAGACTCTCCCTACCAAAACCTTAATGAACTGCTTGATGCAGTTATTGCAGATCCTTCAAAACATGCTTTTGCAGGTGGTTCTGCTGCAGGTGGATTTGATCATTTGAAAGTTCTTATGGCTCTGGGAAGAAAAGGCTACAAAGACATCAAAAAAGTAAAATATATTGGCGTTGATGGTGATGCAGATGCTATTGCGCAAACTGTAGGAGGATTCACAGCTGCCATGACTGGAGACATCTCAGGTGTTGTTGGTTTTATTAAGTCAGGTGACGTAAGAGTTCTTGCATCATTTACAGATGAAAGAATTCCTGGATTTGAAGATATACCAACTGCAAAAGAACAAGGAATTGATGTCGTAGCTGTTAACTGGCGCGGACTCTATACTCCTAAAGGAGCATCTGAAGCTTCCTATAAAAAATGGACCGAAGCATTAAGAAAAGTTGGTGATTCTCCAGAATGGGATAAAACCATGAAAGAAAGAGGATTAGCACCATTTAATAAAGTAGGTGGTAACTTCCAATCATATGTAGACCAAGTTATTGGTGAAGTAAGAGCATTATCTAAAGAAATTGGTGTTATTAAGTAACGAATTTCACCTACGGTTAAAAATATGTCAGACCGGATACTTGGAATTTTTATAGCTATGATGGCACTTGCATTTTTTGCAAGTGCCACTCAATTAGAGACTCCTTTTTTCTCAGATCCTGTCGGGCCAAAACTTTTCCCGTATATTATTTCAACAATAGCTTTCTTAGCTTCATTTAAAATGATTATAACCCCTGATAAAAACCCAGTATGGCCTAAAATATCTACTTTCATCAGCTTAATTGTAGCCATAATAGTTTTAGTTTTTTATGCATACAGTTTAAGACCACTAGGGTTTTTAGTTCCGACAGCTATTTGCGCAAGCTTGTTATCCTATCAAATTAAACCAAACATAAAAACTTCAACAATTGCTGGAATTTTACTTTCAATAGGTTTATTCGTGATCTTTAAATTTGTATTAGGACTAGGTCTTTTTGCATTTCCTAGATGGATTTGGAATTAATCATGGAATTGTTCTCAAACCTTGCATTAGGATTTTCCATTGCTCTGACAACTACTACTTTAATGCTTGCGATAATTGGATGTGTTTTAGGAACAATGATAGGAGCTTTACCTGGATTGGGACCAACAAATGGCGTTGCGATACTAATTCCAATTTCATTTACTTTAGGATTGGATGCAACCCAAGCACTAGTTTTAATGACAAGTGTTTATTACGGTGCAATGTATGGTGGAAGAATTTCCTCAATTTTGTTGAACATACCTGGCGATGAGCCAGCTGTAATGACTACACTCGATGGTTATCCAATGGCAAAAAATGGAAGAGCTGGTGATGCACTCGTATTATCAGGATTTGCATCATTTGTAGGTGCCTTTTTAGCAACTATTGGCTTAATGCTTCTTGCCCCAATGTTGGCTCAAGTTGCATTCATGTTTGGACCTGCAGAATATTTTGCCCTTTATCTATTAGCCTTCTGTACTTTAGGCGGCTTAGGTTCCAACAACCAATCAAAAGCAGCCATATCAGTTTGTTTGGGTCTTGGAATTGCAATGATTGGTGTTGACAGTTCTAGTGGGTTAACAAGATTTACAGGTGGTAACTTACATCTTTTTGATGGAATAGATTTTTTAGTTGCAATAGTGGGTTTATTTGCAATAACTGAAGTTTTTGTTTTTATTGAGAGCCATGGCAAAGAAACCGCCATTGGGGTTAAGTTAGAAAAAATATCAATACCAGTTAAAGAAATTATTTATACACGTTGGACAGTTTTACGAGGAACAGCAATAGGATTTGTTGCTGGGTTACTCCCAGGAGCTGGAGCTTCAATTGGAAGTTTCCTAGCATATATGTCTGAAAAAGCTTTTGTAAAAGATAATTCAAATTTTGGTAAGGGAGACCCTAGGGGAGTTGCAGCCCCAGAAGCTGGGAATAATGCTGCTGCTGGGGGAGCTTTAATTCCTATGTTAACATTAGGTATACCAGGATCAGGAACTACTGCAGTCCTCCTAGCATTGCTTATGACACTTAATATCACACCAGGTCCTCTTTTATTTAATGAAAGACCCGAAGTGGTTTGGGGATTAATTGCTACACTTTTAATTGCAAATATTATGTTGCTAATCTTAAATATTCCTCTAGTTAAATTTTTTACAAAAATCCTTCAAGTTCCTGCTTCTATATTACTTCCAGGAGTAACGATGATTTCATTTGTTGGGATATATTCTCTTACTGGCAGCCATTTTGATTTATTATTGATGATTGGATTTGGAGTATTAGGATATTTCCTGAGAAAATTTGATATACCTTCTGTTCCTGTGATTTTGGGCATCCTTCTGGGTGGACATATGGAAGTAAGTCTGAGAAGAGCAATGGTATTGTCAGATGGTGACTGGACATACTTGCTTTCATCTCCGATTGCTATTGGTCTTTGGGTGGCTGCTTTTTTAGGATTTATAGCTCCGATTTTTCTCAGGTCTTTATTGAAAAAACCAAATTTAAATGATTAATTTAAATTCTAAAAACTTTATATAAGATTATTTAAAATTAATAATTTAAAATATTACTATGACTCAGAAATATAATGACCTTGGTTGTCTTAAAAAAGAGTGGTTGAAAATCAAACCAAAAATTGAATCTCTTTTTGTAGAGCAATGGAATGATCCGGAACTTCCCGGCATGGAAACAAAATCATATGCAAGATTAGCCAACTGGATGGAAGACAATGACTTTCAAGTCACTCATTCTCCCTATAACATACCAACAGCTTTTATTGCCAGCTCTGAGACAAAAATTAAAAGTCCGACTATCTGTATACTGGCTGAATATGATGCTCTACCAGGCTTAAATATAAAAAATCAAACAAAAAAATACTATAAAAATGCAGGACATGGTTGTGGACACAACCACATAGGACCTGCCAATGTCGGAGCAGCTATTGCTGCTGCCAAAGCTATTAAAATACTTAAAGTTCCTGGAAACATTAAAGTAATTGGTTGCCCGGCTGAAGAAATTTTGTGGGGCAAAATAGCTTTGTTTAATAATGGAGCATTTTCAGACATTGACTGTATTTTAACATCACATGGTGATTATCAGAATGGTTCAATTTCTAGACCATGCCAATCTGTTGTTTCAGGAGAACTTATATTTGAAGGTGAATCTGGCCATGGGGGAAGTTTGTATGAGAATAATGCCCTGAATGCGGCAGAAAAAACAATTTTCAAAGTTGAAACAGAATTAAAAAAACAGTTTCCAAATATTTTATTCAGACATGTCATTCGGCAAGCTGGACTAATACCAACAATCACTCCTGAAGAAAGCAGAATTTGGTATTCAACTAGAGGATTTGATTTTATAGAAACTCAACAAGCCTATCAAAATATTGTTAATACTGGGAAACAAATTTCTTCAGATTTAAAAATTAAATTCCATAACCAATTTATTTCAGAAACAAAAGGATATTTTCCCAATGCAACAATTGGAAAAGAGTTATTTAAATCACTAAAATTAGTTGGACCGCCAAAATGGACATCAGATGATTTAGATTTTATGGATAAATTAGTAAAAAAAGTTTCTAATGGAAAAAAAATGACTCTTCATAAAGATATTGGATACTTCGACCAGAATGAAGACTATTTTGGACAAGATGATGGCGAGGTTAGCTGGAGAATACCCTTAGGAAGAGTTAATTGGGCATATCCAATGGAAATCCCTATTCATAATAGGGCTTGGACAGAACTTTCAGGCAATAAAGCTAGTTATCCAGGCCCATTAATGGCCTCAGAAGCATTAGCTTTAACGTCAATAAACTTACTCAAAAATCCAGAAATTTTGAAAGAAGCTAAAGAAGAGTTAAAAAAGAAAACTCAAAATATAAAAATAACAAAACCTAGGTTAGGTGCTTTTAAAACCATGACCCAAAACCCAAAATCATTTTGGGATGGGACTTGGAGAGAGTAGGTTACCATTAATGTTTCCAATTGAAAGAGTTTTCAAAATAGATGATTTTTAATAATTAATGCAAACCATTGCATAAATTTTATTGACAGATATTTTAGAAAATGCGTGAATACTTGTTATATTGATATATCATATATATTTTGATTAATGTTAATCTTAATTAAAATATGTATAGTTGTTATTAAAACCATAAAATTTAATTGGAGGAATTATGTTTTTACATATTTTTAAAAATATTTGTTTGTTTTTATTCGCAGGCATTATGGTTATTTCTAGTGCTATTGCTGGTGTTGAAGCTCCTGCAAATATAAAGAGTAAAGGGAAAATTGTATTTTGCACAGAGTTAGCATACCCGCCATGGGAAATGATTAATGCTGAAACTCAAAAACCGGAAGGTTTTGATATAGATATAGCTGCAGCTATATCCAACAGCATGGGAGTGAGCGCAGAGCACAATGATATAGCCTTTGACGGTCTTATCCCTGCCCTTCAAGCAGGGCAATGCGATGCTATTATATCAGGTTTAGCTAATAGACCTAAGAGAAGAGAAGTGGTTGATTTTGTTGATTATGCAATTGCAGGAAACTCTCTACTAACAAAAGCTGGCAGTTCTGCTTACTACAATACTCTCGAAGATCTATCAGGACTAAAAGTTTCAGTTGCAGTAGGCTCTTATTTAGAAGAAGAATTACAAACTGCCAATAAAGCGATTGCTTCAGCAGGAAAAGAAGAAATGACTATTGTTTCTTTAACAAGTGGAACTGACGCTTTTCAACAATTGGTTGCAGGATTAGCAGATGTATATCTTGGCTCAACCGATCAGGCTGGTTATTTTAATAAGCAAAAACCTGGATTAGTAAGATTAGCTAGCCCTCAATTACTAACTTTGACAGTAGGCATTGCAACACTTCACAAAGACAAGGACTTACATAACGCCATTAAAGCAGCATTCAAAGGGATGATTGACTCTGGTGAGTATCAAAAAATTCTTGATGATTGGGGTTTTGATGCCATGACTATAGAATAAAGAATAGTTTAATTTTGATAATTTTTGGGGCGAGTGTTTTCGCCCCAAAAAAATTATAATATCTAAAAAAATTTTTAAAGCCTATAAAAAGACACATGGGAAACCTTAATTTAGATATACCATTTTTTATTGAGTACTTATTTAATCCGCCTGAAATTCTTTTATATGGTGTTTGGTTAACTATTTCTATTGCATTTGTAGCTCAAGTTCTTGGTGTAATTGGGGGTCTATTCATTGCACTGTTAAGAATGTCAAACAAGTGGTGGTTTAGAGAATTAGGCAAATTTTACATTTGGGTCTTTAGAGGAACTCCATTACTAGTTCAGCTAGTAATTGTTTATACTGGAGTTGCTGCGGCAGGATTTTATAAATACCCAGATATAGTTTTTGGCCCTTTCAGTATTTCCGGTCCAATGCAAGCAGCTATTTTAGCCCTTTCACTTCATGAGGCAGCCTACATGGCAGAAATATTTAGAGCTGCAATCTCTTCAATTGATCGAGGTCAATTTGATGCCGCTAGAGCGATAGGAATGTCTCCCATTAAAGCGATGAGATGGATAATTTTACCTCAAGCTACAAGAATAGTTATACCTCCTTTAGGAAATGAATTTACCCTAATGATAAAGGGAACTTCACTTTTAGCAATTATTGGCATTAGAGAACTATTTGGAACCGTTCAACAATTAAACGCTGCAACATTCAGGACATTTGAGTTATTTCTTATTGCAGCCATCTGGTATTTAATTTTAACAAGTATAATGGGTATAATCCAAAGATATGTGGAAAGATATTATAGTAAACACGAGCTACCAGCAGAGCAAAATTTTAAAAAAAACTATAAAAAAAGAGACTTGCTCTCAGGTCAAAGATGAAAATGAATGAAATTATAAAAATCGAAAACTTATATAAGTCTTTTGGCGACTTAGAAGTTTTAAATGACATTTCTTTATCCATTAACAAAGGTGAAGTTGTATGTGTTATCGGCCCATCTGGTTCAGGGAAGACAACTTTGGTTAGATGTATAAATTTTTTAGAAAAAATTGATCATGGTAAAATTTATGTAGATGGAGATTTAATCGGCTATAGTGAAATAAACGGGAAACTAGTTTTACAAAATGAAAACAAAATTTCAAAACAAAGAAGAAACATTGGTATGGTTTTCCAGAAATTCAATCTCTTCCCTCATCTTACGGCTTTGGAAAACATCACCATAGGACCTGTTAAAGTGCTTGGTAGAAATAATACTGAAGTAACTAAAGAAGCTGAAAATTTACTTGAAAGAGTTGGATTATCAGAAAAGTCAAGTTCTTATCCATCTCAGCTATCAGGCGGTCAACAGCAAAGAGTAGCTATAGCAAGAGCTTTAGCTATGAAACCAATACTTATGCTATTCGATGAACCAACTTCTGCTTTGGACCCTGAAACTGTAGGTGAAGTATTAGATGTGATGAAAGAGTTAGCTAATGGGGGAATGACTATGATAATAGTAACACATGAAATGGGCTTTGCTAAAGAGGTGGCAGATAGAGTGGTTATGATGGACGAAGGGAAAATTGTTGAAGTCGCGTCAACTCAAAATATTTTTAATAACGCTCAAAATCCAAGAACCAAGTCTTTTTTAGAGGTGATATTGTAATGTTAAAAGTGCTTATACATTCTGGGTTATCAACTAAAGACTTAAATGGCTCGATAGATTTTTATGAAAAAGCATTTGGGTTTGAAGTTATCTTCAAAGAAGAGAACATCAAGGAGGAAATTGAAAGTATTACAGGTTTAACAAATCAAAAATGCAGTCTTGCTCAATTATCAATTGAAGGATCTGGTCATATTATTGAATTACTTCAGTTTCATGGGCAAGAGACACAACAAGATAATAAAATTTCTGCACCCATTCGTCCGGGTCAAGGTCATATAGCTTTCAATGTAACTGATTTTGATAATTGGGTAGACAAATTAACAAAACTTAAAGCAAAAATTCTTGGTAAAATTACTCATTTTCCCGAAGGGAAAGCTGCTTATTTTATTGAACCAAGCGGGACATTTTTTGAGATTTCAGAAGCGAAATTCCCAGAGAAGAAAAATGAAACAGATTGAACTATTTTCAGCCATGGCAGAAATGCGTTACTTCGATGAAGCATGTTTAGAAGGCGTTCCAACGATGGAAATTCATGGAGAACTGCATACTGGAATTGGTCAAGAAGCTATAAGTGCTGGCTTTATTGGCAATATAAATAATGCAGATGCTGTCGTCTCAACTCATAGAAATCATTTTCATGCTCTTATGAAAGGTGTCGATCCATACATGTTAATGTCAGAAATTTTTGAGAAAGAAACTGGCCTTTGCAATGGGTTTGGAGGGCATATGCATCCATTTTCACCACAACAGAATTTTTCAGCCACTGGCATAGTAGGGCAGTCTCTTCCAGTTGCTTTGGGATACGCCTATGCATTTAAAATAAAAAAACAAAATAACGTTGCCGTTGGAATTACTGGTGATGGAGGATCAAATCACGGAACTTTTCATGAGACCCTTAATATTGCTGGCGCCTGGAAGCTTCCACTACTCGTATTAGTGGAAAATAATGGGTTAGGTATTTCTGTTCCTATTTCAGATATCCTTCCCACTAAAACCATTTCTGAAAGATCACTTGCTTATTCAGCTTTTGGGAAACAAGTCGATGGTAATGACCCAGAAATCGTTTATGAGGCAATTAAAGAAGCGATGGGTTATATTCGATCTGGTAAAGGTCCAGCAATAATTGAAGCAACATGCAATAGGTTTCGTGGACATTATGAAGGCGACACTGACCACTACAGAAGTAAAAGTGAAAAAGAGACAATTCTTAAAAATGATCCATTATTAAAATATTCTGAAAAACTTATGAAATCTGGAGTTTGCACTAGTGAGGAAATTGAAAATATTTTGTTAAAAGCTAAAAACAAGATGTTTCAAATCTTAGAAAATGTAAGAAAAGAGAAAATGCCGCCTCCTGATATTGCGCTAGATAATGTTTTTATTGAGAAAAATTAATGTCTGATAATACTGCAATCGAAAGAAATTTAAATGGCTCTGAAGCCATAGCTGAAGCTATTTATCAAGAAATGGATAGAGATGAAAACATACTATTACTTGGAGAAGACGTTGGCAAATGTGGCGGTGTATTCGGATCATCAAGAAATTGTTTAGATAAATTTGGCAAAGACCGTGTAAGAGACATGCCTATCTCAGAAATGACTTTTACTGGAATGGGGGTTGGATTATCTATGTCAGGATTTAGACCAATAATCGAAATAATGTTTGCTGATTTTTTAGGAGTTTGCCTAGAGCAAATATATAATGCCATAGGCAAGATACACTATATGTCGGGGGGAAATGTCAAAATGCCAGTGGTAATCAAAACAGCTGCTGGAAATATTGGCTCAGCTGCTCAACACTCTCAATGTCTATGGGCAACCCTTGCCCATCTTCCAGGATTAAAAATTGTTGCTCCAGCATCTCTTCATGACCATAAAGGTTTAATGGCTTCGTCAATTCGCTCAGATGATCCTGTTGTTGTTTTTGAACACAAAGAACTTCTCTTGAAGCGAGCCAAATCATTTATTTCAAATCCCTTTGTCCCCAAAAACAAATATACAGTTCCTATTGGCAAAGCCATAAAATTAAGTAGTGGTTCAGACATAACACTAGTAACCCTCAGCTATACAGTTGAGTTAGCTCTAGGCGCGGCCAAAGAGCTTGAAAAAGAGGGAATTGGCATTGAAGTAATTGATTTAAGGTCAATAGTTCCTCTAGACATGGAAACTGTTTTAGAATCTGTTTCAAAAACCCAGAGACTTTTAGTTGTAGATGAAGACTACCTTAGTTTTGGTTTGTCTGGTGAAATTATAACTAGAGTATTGGAAAATCTTGGCCCTAATTCATTAAAGCAAATAAAACGTCACGCTGTTCCAGATGTTCCAATTCCGGCAGCGAGATCTATAGAAGAAGTAATTATGCCTAGTCAACAATCGATAAAAAATTTATTAATCGAAATGTCAAAAGGGCAATAAAATTATGACTTTTAAATTTAAAACTCCACATTTCTCTTTAGTGATAGGATCAAATGGAACCATTGGAACAGCCTGTAAGGAAGCCCTCACTTCGGCAGGTTCAGAAGTTATTCTGATGGACTATGATTTACCTAAAACCAAATCTGCAAATATGTTTTTGAAATGTGATGTTACAAACATTGAGGAAGTCATCAATGCTGCAAAAGAAATTAAGCAAATAGACAGTTTGATTTATGCTGCTGGATTAAATTATGATGCAAAAGTAATTGATACAAATTGGAATGAATACCGAAAACTAATGTCAGTAAACCTTGATGGGGCATTTCATATTGGTTCGGTATTTGGTAAAAAAATGGCTCAACAAAAATCAGGCTCTTTCATATTTTTATCCTCTTTTGCAGGGCTAAGGGGAGAGGCAGGAGCTTCTGTCTACTCAGCCACTAAATTTGGTCTTATTGGTTTTATGGAGTCTTTTGCTGCTGAAATGACTTCTTTCAATGTAAGAGTAAATGCTATTTGTCCGGGCAATGTTGATAGTCCAATGCTGAAACAAGTCGCCAAAGATATTGCCAAAAGAAACAATTTATCGGCACAGAATATTTATAATGAAATGAAAAATTCTGGAGCAGCCAAACGATTTGTTAATCCTAATGAAGTTGCAGATTTAGCAGTATTCCTATCTTCTAATCAATCAACTGGAATAACTGGAAGTGCAATAAAAATAGACTGTGGAGCAGGAGTTGATGGTTAAATGATAATTAATGTCTCATAAAAAATCTAATGGAAATCATCACATGGTTTCAGGAGGTATGAGAAGTTTCAATTCTCCTGTACCAAATATTTTTCCTCCACCAGAATCCATGCGCCCCACTTTACTGGGACAAAATTATATGGTTACAGCAGGCCATCCACTAGTTGCAAAAGTTGCCTCTGAGGTTCTTGAATCCAATGGAAATGCAATAGACGCTGGTGTGGCGGCTGGTTTAGCTAGCAATGTAATTCAATCAGACATGTGTAACTTGGGCGGAGTAGCTCCTATCATGATGCGTCAAGCAAATTCCAAAAAAGTTTGGTCAATTAGCGGAGTTGGAACTTGGAGCAATTCAGTTACAATAGATAAATATTTAAAAAAACATAAGTCTGACATACCTATAGGTGCCCCTTCTTGTGTTATACCTGCTGCTTTTGATGCGTGGATATCAGCCCTTTCAAAATTTGGAACAAAAAGTTTTTCTGAGATAAGTCAATATGCAATATTTTACGCAGAAAAAGGATACCCCCTTGATTTAAGAACTGCCAACTCCTTTAAACTAATGGGTGAAAGTTTCAAATCTTGGGAATCTTCAAAAAAAATTTACTGGCCTGATGGCAGACCTCCTAAAACAGGTGAAATTTTAAAGCAGGCAGATTTAGCAAAATTGTTGAAATTTTTGAGTTCTTCAGAGACTGGCAAAAGTAGAAAAGCCGCACTTGAAAAAACCAGAAAAGCTTTTTACTCAGGGAAAGTAGCAAAAAAAATTGTCAATTGGGTAAAAAGTGGTGGGGGTTGGATGACCATTGAAGATCTAGAAAATTTCAGAAATGAAGTTTATTTAGCTCCAAGTTATAAGTTTGAAGGATGGGATGTTTATACTGGAGATATTTATTGTCAGGGCCCCGTAATTCTTCAAAGTTTGTCTATATTGAAGGGATTTGATTTAAAATCTCTAGATCACAATTCTCCTGATTATATTCATTTGGTTACGGAAGCCATGAAACTTGCTTTCTCTGATCGAGAAAAATATTATGGTGATAATATATTAGACAAATGTCAACTCAGAGATCTTTTAAGTCAAAAGCATGTTAAAAATTTAAGATCAATGATAAATTCTCAAGCTTCTTTAGAGGATCTGCCAACTTTAAAAAATCCTCCTATTAGAAAAAAAGACACAACCTACTTTTCTATTATTGATAAATATGGCAATGCCTTTAGTTGTTCTCCAAGTGACACCATTGATGGCAACCCAATTGTTGATGGTCTTGGAATAATAGTATCTCCAAGAGGAGTTCAATCTAGACTTGACCCCAAGCATCCCGCTTGCATAGGCCCAAACAGGAGACCCAGACTGACCCCCTCTCCTTCTATAGCTCTCAAAACTAATTCTGACAAGGAACCAAAAATTATGACACTAGGATCTTCTGGAGGTGACGTTATACCTCAGGGAATGCTCCAATCATTTTTGAATTATGTAGTTTTCAAAATGACCCCTCAGCAATCTGTTGAGGCCCCACGTTTCACAAGTCTATCCTTTCCAGATAGCTTTTATCCCAACTTCCATGATAATGGCAGACTAAGTATTGAAAGCCGTATTGATAAAAAAACAATCAATACATTATCAAAAATGGGACATAAAATTCATTTATGGCCAGACTATGAGTTTGACTCTTCCGGTGTTGCCATGTCTGTAGATATTCAATGGCCAAAAAAGAATAAAAGAATTATTGCTAGTGGAGTTGACGTAAGACGCTCTCAGTATGCATGGGGGCACTAATCATTTAATTAGATTTCTGCGGGAGTGTATTTATTCGTGATAATATTTTCTATATTTTTTTTACGCTCGTATAGACCAAGTAGATTACCCTTCATTCTGACTAATCCAGCAACTTTATCAAGATTTGGTGTTAGAATTTTAAATTTTCTTGCCAACTCTAAAATCGAACAAATAATTGGATCAAGCTCTAAAGTTCTATTACTTTCAATGTCTTGTCTAGTAGAAGGTTTATGACCTATAATTCCTGTAGCTGCGTCAATTCTTTTTTCAACATTAATATTAAACTTAGCCCCAACCGACAAGCCCACTTCCCTACATTCAAGCATCATATCTCTTACTAAGGATCGACAAGAAGGATCCATTCCAATTTGATCTAAAGTTGCTCCAGTAATAGCTGAAACAAGATTAAATGAACAGTTCCCTAACATTTTAATCCATATTTCATCTCTCAGTCGACTTTTTATTGGAGCGCGAATTCCTCCTTCAATAAGAAGTTTTGAAAGATTTTGAACGCGCTCACTTGTTTCAGAGTTTGGTTCACCCAGACTAAACCTATTACCTTCTAAATGTCTTACTGTGCCTGGCTCTATAATCTCACATGAAGGATAAACCACGCATCCTATCGCTCTTTCAGGCCTAAAGTATTTCCACTGTCTGCCTTCTGGGTCAACGGTTTCAATCCATTTATTATCTACACCTGAACCTAAACTTGTTTTATAAAAATACCACCAAGGCAAACCATTTACTGCAGAAACAATTGAAGTGTTAGGACCTAGCAATGGAGAAAATTTTTCAACAATAGAAGGTACCGAATGAGCTTTAAGAGTGATAAATACATAATCTTGTATTTCAAAATTTTTTGGATTATCGGATGCCTCAAAATTATATGTTTCTTTCAACCCATCCTTGATAAATGTCAGTCCATTTTTTTGTATTTCTTCTAAATGTTTTCCCCTAGCAATCAATTTTACTTCTGAACCTGATTTATGAAGAGCATGGGCTAAATATGCGCCTATCGAACCGGCTCCAAAAATACAGATTTTAGTTTTACTCATTTTCAAGTCCTAATTGTTTGGCCAAGCCTATTCTTTGCACTTTACCTGTTGATCCTTTTGGTATCTGATCACGCACAAGTATTTGTCTAGGAATTTTATAACTAGATAGTTTTTTTGATGCAAATTCTCTGATTTGATTAATGTCAATTTCTGAGCCTTCTTTAGCTACCAAAACTGCAGCTATATCCTCACCAAGGCTCTTGTGGGGAATTGAAAATGTCACAGCTTGATCAACAAAAGGGTGGCCCATTAAAACTTCATCAACTTCTCTAGGAGATATTTTTTCTCCTCCTCGATTTATAATCTCTTTTAATCTGCCCGTTATAAATAAGAACCCATTTTCATCAAATTTTCCCTGGTCACCTGTCCTAAACCAAATTTTCTTACTCTCCTGATCTGAAATAAATGCTTCCTTATTGGCTTTATCATTTGATTCATAACCTGCGAAAACATTGTCACCATTAATAACTATCTCTCCTAGCATGTTTGGTTTAGAGGTTAATTTTCCATTCAACAACACTCTAACTTTGGGTCCAGCTTCAACACCAACTGAACCAGGAACTTGGGCACCTCTAATAATTGAATTACTAGACATTTGATGTGATGCTTCAGTCATCCCATAAGCTTCCACTACTGGGCAATGAAATGTACTTTCTAAATCACTCATAATATTCGGTGGCAGAGAAGAAGATGAAGATCGAATAAACCTTAAATTCGAACTATTAATAATTTTTGAGTTTTTTGGAGCTCTGCTTAATATCGCCTGATGCATTGTAGGAACAGCAGAAAACCATGAAGGTTTAGATTCTTCAAGCCACATGAAAAACTTTAATGCATTAAATCCAGGAGTAAAGTAAACGCTAGCACCAGAGTATAAAGATGACAAAACAACCGCAATTAAGCCATGGATATGAAATAAGGGCATAATATTGATACAGACATCATCACTTGAAAGTTTTAGAGTTTGAGAAATATTATGTGCCGAAGACATTATATTCTTATTGGTCAGAGGAACAATTTTAGGTCTAGACGTAGTTCCTGAAGTATGCAAAACCAATGTCTCGTCATTTTGATTACTTTTTTCAATTTCAGTTTCAAAATAATTTGAATTTTCTATATTAAAGATACCAGCAGAGTCTATATTATTGATTTGTATAAAGGCGACAGTGATATTTAATTTTTTTGCTGCAGAAACGGCATCTTTTTCAGTATCTAAGCAAATTAATAATTTTACATCAAGGTCACGCATGTAAAATTCAAACTCTTCATTTGTATAATTTGGATTAAGTGGAGCAGAGACTGCACAATTTGAAACGCATAGAAATGCAGAGGCTGCTATTGAGCCATTGGGTAAAACTATCGCCACCCTATCATTATTATTGATTTCTAAATTCCTAATAATCTTACTAATTTTTTTTACATGTATTAACAAATCTTGATAAGTTAATGATTCCTTTCCTAACTCTTTAAAGGCGATGTTTTCTTGATTTTGAAAAGAAATCATCTCTTCTATATTTTGAGGACTATTATTCATAAAACTCACTAATTAAATATTTAAGATAGATTAGTTAAAATCTAATAAGTTTCTTAATTATTACTATACCTATTTATTTGTTTTTCAAAAACCAAGAAATTTGAGACATGATTTCAAAGGCGATTGAACCTGCTACCATTGACGTAATATTATTTGGATTATCTTTTGTTGGCATGAGACATACCACATCTCCTCCAACCACATTTAGGCCTTTTAATGATTGAATTAAGCTAATAGCTTCATCAATTAAAAAACCATTACAGCCTGGTTCAAGATTTGACACTGCCGGAGCTATGCTAGGGTCCAATGCATCTAAGTCAAACGTAATATAAACAGGTTCATTTCCTAAAATAGATTTAATTTCTTCAATAGTATTTTTTAATCCTTTCTTGTCATAATCTTCTTTCGTGATGACATTATAACCTAAATCGTAACTTGGCTTAAGCCAGTCTAATGTCCTAGTGTTGCCCCTCAATCCTAGTTGAATGGATTTTCTAGCATTAATATGTCCTTCTTTAACACAAAAGCTTGCCCAATGTGCTGCACTATCTTTTGCGCCAAGAAAGTGATCTAGACCATCAAATGTATCTGTGTGAGCATCAATTTGAAGCAAGGCGACGGGTACACCATTAGTTAAATTAGAATTTTTCCCTGAAATTCCCCTTAAAATACCTCCCGTAATTGAGTGGTCTCCACCTATAGAAACAGGCCGACTCTGAGAAAAGTCAATATCTTTATAAAAATTCGTAATATCGCGAATACAAGCCTCATTATTATTGGCTTCAGGCAATGGAACATCTCCTATATCTGAAATTTTCAAATTTTCCCATGGAGAAAAATTATATCTCATGTGTGATCTTCGCAAACTACCAGAAACATTTCTTACAGCTCTTGGACCAAGATGTTGATCTCTTTCCGTCGTGCCATTGCCAGTTGAGTGAGGCACTCCAACAAAAACAATATCAGAATTATAAGATATATCTTTGATAGGGCATTTATAAAAAGAAGGTATCCCCCACCAATACATAGTGTCCATCATTAAATCATGTTTGATTTTTTTTTCTTCATCCATTTCCTGGTCTCCATTCTTTTTTTGCTAATTCAAATGAGTCAAATAAAAAGGCAGGTGTAACAATACAACTAACTAAAACCCATGATTTAGAAGCTTTTGCTGATTGCCATAATCCTTTATTGACCACTGCTTGTAAAGTCTCCCCTAAATTCAAGTTTGGGCCCAGTTTAATATTTTCAATCTCTTTATTTTGATGAGCAATAGAAAGCTCTAAAGACCCACCCAAATGCCAATTCCAAATTTCATCTGCGTCCTTAACTCTATGCCAATGAGACGTTTCTCCTTTTTTTAACAAATAATAAATCATTGAAGAAATTGACCTATTTTTTATTTTTATTTTTGATAAAAATGTTTCTTTATACCACCCTCCTTCTGGATGCTTTTCCAATCCTAATTTCTCAATTATTTGCTCTTCGTTCATCATTTTGCCTAATTATGAAAAGTTAATTTTGATAAAGTTCTCCAAAATGTGAGAATTTTTTATTAATTCCTGACAAACGCATGCAGTGCCAAGCCATGGCATGATTGGAAGTTGTCACAGGTATACCTAAAATTTTTTCAACTTCAGAAACATAATCCATGAATTTTATGCTTGTACATGAAATAAACACCATGTCTACTTCATTGCCCTTTATGGTTTCTTTTATTCCATTAATAATACTTTGCTTGTCTATACATGATACAATTGGATCCCTTTCTTCATTGAAGGATCCAAATGAACTTATATGAAAGCCAGATTTTTTAAAGTATCTGATCAAATTTTCATTAACATCTTGCCTATATGGCGTTATCACTGCCAATTTTTTTGCATGAAATTTTTGAAATGCTTCAAACGCTGCTGTTATTGGCGTTGTGCATAATGCTTGAGGGTGAACTGCCCTGATAAATTCAAATATTTTTTTCTCCCCTAATACCGCGGTAGCTGAAGTACACCCATAGCCAACAACATCAAGCCTATCTCCAGGCAAAATTAACCTGAGGGTAGAGGAAATCTTATCTCCCATTTCATACAAAGTTTCAGGAGTTATATTTGGTGAGTTCTGAATTCTAGTTTGAAAATAATCAATATTTTCCAAAGGAAATATTTTTCTAAATTCATGATCTATAGTATAATCTGAAGCTAAAACAATTAGACCTATTCTCTTATCCCCACGAACACCCTTATCAGTTTTAAAAGTTAAATTTTTAATCATTTACAACCCATAAATATTTAGAATTAAATTTTTTATACACTTTAGAATTTCTATCTGATATTTGTTTACTAATAAATATCTATTTTATTTGGAGGGTGTAATGACTAATTTTACGGGTGGATGTTTATGCGGAAAAATTAAGTACGTATCAACTTCAGAACCAAAACTTGCAATGAATTGTCATTGTAAAGATTGCAGGAAAGCCTCTGGTGGACCCTATTTAGCAAATGTATTCATAATGGAAGAATTTTTTTCCTTGGAAGGGAAACCAAAAAAATTTGTCCATCACTCAGACAGGGGTAGCACAATGACTAAATATTTTTGTGGTAACTGTGGATCACAGATATATGGAACAAATAGTGCAAGGCCTGGAAGTGTTACTATTAGAGCTGGAAGTATTAATGAAACAGACGTCATTCAACCCTCAGTAAATCTTTTTATAAAAAATAAAATTCAGTCCACACCAATAAATAAAGAATTAAAAACTTTTGATGGAATGCCAACTTGATCTTTTTTGAGGTTAAATTATGAAGAATATTTGCGTTTTTGCAGGCTCATCTATCGGAATAAATCCGAACCACGCCTCAGCAGCTCGTTTGTTAGGAAAATTCATTGCTGAAAAAAAATTTAATCTAATTTACGGAGGAGCAAAAATTGGCTTAATGGGTGAAGTTGCTTCAGCATGTTTAAAATCAGGTGGCAAGGTTATAGGAGTTATTCCAAAGTTTTTGAGTAATATAGAAGTTGCCCATGACAATTTGACAAAACTGATAACCACAGAAACCATGCATGAAAGAAAAGCATACATGTATTCGGATGCTGAAATGTTTTTTATTCTTCCAGGAGGTATTGGAACTTTAGAAGAAGCCATGGAAGTTTTAACATGGAAACAGCTGGGTTTAATAAATAAAAAAATTTATTTAATTAATATCGATCAGTATTGGGACCAGTTAGTTGATCAATTATCAAATATAGTAAAAAATAATTTCATGAAGCCTGACAATATAAATAATTTTATAGAAATAAAAAATGAAAATGAACTTCACTCGATTTTTAATGAAAAGTAGATTTATATATCTTAACTATAAACTAATTTTATTTTTTTAGGGAAATTTCAATGTCTGAACTTGTAAATCCTCACGGAAGTAAAAATCTTAAACCGCTTCTAGTCTATGGGATAGAAAGAAGAGAATTATTAAATAAAGCCAAACAACTTAAAAAAATCAAAATGTCGTCAAGAGAAATTTCTGATTTATTAATGTTAGGCATGGGCGCTTACACCCCTCTAGATGGATTTATGAATGAAGAAGACTGGAAAAGCTGTTGCTTGAATATGAAGCTATCTAATGATCTTTTTTGGCCTATTCCCATAACGCTGTCATCGTCTTCTGAAGAGGCAAGAAATATAAAAATAGGAGATGAGGTTGGTTTAGTTGATGAAAACAATAAAATTTTTGGAGTTATTTTAGTTAAAGACAAGTATTCAATTGATAGAGATTTAGAGTGTAAAAATGTTTTTAAAACTAATAGTCATGATCATCCTGGAGTTCAAAAAGTTTTAAATCAAGGCGAAGTTAACTTAGGAGGCTCAGTGAAAGTGTTAGACGAAGATCACTATCCAGAAACTTATAAAGGTCTTTATTTTAAGCCTGAAGAAACGCGATCCTTATTCAGGGAAAAAGGATGGTCAACTGTTGCAGCCTTTCAAACTCGCAATCCAATGCATAGAAGTCATGAATACCTAGCGAAAATAGCAATAGAAATTTGTGATGGATTACTGATTCATCAAGTTTTAGGAGCTCTTAAGCCAGGAGATATTCCAGCTGAAATAAGAGTTAAGTCAATTGATAGCATGGTATCCAATTACTTTGTGAAAGGAACTGCAATTCAGGCAGGCTATCCTATAGAGATGCGTTATGGTGGACCTAGAGAAGCCTTGCTACATGCTCTATTTCGTCAAAACTTTGGCTGTTCACATCTTGTCGTGGGCAGAGATCACGCTGGCATAGGTAGTTATTATGGTCCATTTGATGCGCATCATATCTTTGATGAAATTCCCAAGGGAAGTCTAGAAACTCAAGCACTTAAAATTGATATTACATTTTATTGCTTTAAATGTCATGGAATGGCCACAGGCAAAACTTGTCCTCATGGAGAAGACCAAAGGCTGAATGTCTCTGGAACTCGTTTTAGAGAAATGTTAGTTAATAACGAAGAAGTTCCAAAAGAATTTAGCCGGCCTGAAGTCTTAGAAATTCTTAAAGATTTTTATCAGAAGCAAAATTAATTTTTACTCATTGACATTTAATATAAAACAATTATTTACATATTATAATTTATCAAAGGTTAAAAATGCTATCTATAAATCCCTTTTCAATATTATCTAATTCCATTCCAATTCAAGCAATGCAGGGTTTCGTTTTATTAATGATACTTTTAGTGGCAGGTGGAACTATCTATGACATGATAGAAAAGCAAAATGCTACTTATTTTTTTAGAAATTGGAAAAAGGCTAAATTAAGTAAAACTCGTGACATATCATTCAATCAAATTTTGGTTATCATTTTCAAAACCATTACAGTTGATGTTTTCTCGGCAGCTGAATTTTGTAGTTTTAATAGAAGATTAGCGCATTTATTAACCTTTTATGGGTTCATAGGGTATGTAATTTCTACAATAGTAATGGTTTTTGTATATCTTCCAGAACAAACCATAACTCCAGTTATTTGGCCATTGATTTGGTACTTGAGTGCTTTACTTATATGTATTGGCTGTTACTGGTTCTGGTTTTTTATCAGAGTTGACGTTGCCGCAGAAGGCAATTCTAGATTTAGGTTAGTTCAAGCGGATATTTTTGTTTTATCCTTAGCCATTAGCTCAACCTTTGCTATTCTATGGGCATATTTTCAAACGTCAAATCCAATTTTATCAAATGTTTTTTTGATGTTTTATTTGTTATCTAATTTAATTCTTTTTGGTTCAATTCCCTGGTCAAAATTTGCACATATGTTTTATAAACCAGGTGCAGCCTTACAAAAGAGAGTAGCAGACGCTGATGGATCTAGGCGTAATCTTCCAGAGCCTGCAGATAAACCAGCTATTTATGGTAGTGCTAGACGCCTTCCAAGAAACTATTAATTTAATATTTATGGAGATTTAATTTAATGCCAACTTTTGTATATATGACAAGCTGCGATGGATGTGGACATTGTGTTGATATTTGCCCTTCTGACATAATGCATATCGATCCTAATACAAGACGTGCTTATAATATTGAACCTAACTTCTGCTGGGAATGTTATTCATGTGTGAAAGCATGCCCTCAAAATGCAATAGACGCTAGGGGGTATGCCGATTTTGCACCAATGGGCCACAGCGTTAGGGTTTTGAGAGAAGAAGAAAAAGGAACTATATCTTGGAAATTAAAATTTCGTGATGGCAGGGAAAAGAATTTTGTTTCCCCAATAAGAACAACACCTTGGGGATCAATAAAAGGCCCTTCTGAATATGAAAATCCTAACTCTGAGGAATATGACTCTCAAAGACTTGCCCATGAACCCGAAGCGTTAAAAGTGAAAAATTTGCCAACCATTTCTTCCAGTCAATTTAAAGAAGGTCCAATATAATGGCTTCAAGGAAAACTATTCATGTAGACTCCGATGTCCTCATCATAGGTGGAGGATTTGGAGGGTGCGGCGCAACATATGAATCTCGATTTTGGGGAAGAGATAAAAAAATTGTCGTTGTCGAAAAGGCAAATATTGAGAGAAGCGGTGCAGTAGCCCAAGGCCTTTATGCAATTAATTGTTACATGGGCATGCATTGGAATGAGAACCAGCCAGAAGATCATGTCCGTTATGCACGTAACGATCTTATGGGTCTTGTCAGAGAAGATTTAGGATATGACATCGCTAGACACGTAGATTCCACAGTACATAAGTTTGAAGAATGGGGCCTCCCAATAATGCGTGATCCAGAAACTGGCCGTTATCAGCGTGAGGGGAAATGGCAGATCATGATCCATGGAGAAAGTTATAAGCCTATTGTTGCTGAAGCTGCAAGAAAAGCTGCCACTGAAGTTTATAACCGTATAATGGTCACTCACTTATTGAAAGATAAAAATAAACCCAACAGAGTTTCTGGCGCTGTAGGTTTTAATGTTAGAACTGGAGACTATTATGTTTTCCGCTCTAAAGCTGTAGTTGTTTCAGCTGGTGGGGCCTCACATATTTTCAAACCGCATGCAGTTGGCGAAGGCATGGGGAGAACTTGGTATGCCCCTTGGAGTAGTGCGTCTGCTTATGCGCTTCCAATTCGCGTTGGAGCAAAAATGACGCAAATGGAAAATAGAATTGTTTTGACAAGGTTCAAAGATGGTTACGGTCCTGTTGGCGCTTATTTCTTACACCTTAAAACCACAACTGAAAATGGTTATGGTAAGAGTTATGAAGAAACATGGTATGATTCAATTAAGAAAATGGTTGGTGACTACGTTGACCGACACCCTGTTCCGACCTGTCTAAGAAATCATGCTTTCTTGCAGGAAATTCAGGCTGGTCGTGGACCTATCAGAATGGTTACCAAAGAAGCCTTTAAAGACCCACATAAAGAGACAGTTGGCTGGGAAAATTTTTTAGGCATGACCATAGGTCAGGCAGTTGTTTGGGCTTCTCAAAATATTGATCCCAAAGAAATCAATCCAGAATTAGTTATGTCTGAACCATATGTAATGGGATCTCATGCGACATGCTCTGGTGCATGGGCTAGTGGACCTAGTGACTATGCCCCAGATGAATATCAATGGGGATACAATAGAATGATGACTGTGGATGGTCTCTTTGGTGCAGGGGATACAATTGGTGGAACAGCTCATAAATTTTCTTCTGGTTCTTTTACTGAAGGTAGAATTGCTGGAAAGTCAGCTATAAAATATATCGATGATTTGGGTAATGACCAGCCTGAAGTTAGTGAAGAAGAATACAATAGTTTGAAAGAAATTATTTACAAACCTCTAGAAACCTACACTGTGGGTAGAAATGAAATCGTCGAAGGAACTGTCTCTCCTAGTTATATACTTCCAATTCAAGGTTTACAGAGACTTGAAAAAATCATGGATGAATATGCTGGTGGTATTAATACAAAATATTTAACCAATGAGCCAATGCTCAACAGGGGAATTGAATTATTACAAATGCTAAAAGAAGACCTTGATTACCTTGGGGCAGATAGTTTGCATCAACTCCAACGAGCTTGGGAGTTACATCACAGAGTTCTTGCCTCAGAGTGTGTGACGCAGCATACCTTATTCAGAAAAGAAACAAGATGGCCAGGATATTACTATCGGGGAGATTACCCAAAACTGGATGATAAAGATTGGCATTGCTTTACCATTTCTCAGTATGATGAAGAAACCAATAATTGGGAAATGAGTAAGGCACCAGTCCACCATATTATTGATTAGTTTTTGATTTAATCATTTTATTCTTTAGTTCAAATTATTGATAAATAATTTATAATATGAATAACTTAGAAGATATTAAATTTAAACATTACACTGATAAAAATGGGAATTTTGTTACACAGTGCTTTACTGAAAATAATGAAGAAAATATTTTGGCAGTTATGGTTGAAAATATATCAACAAATTTCGAAGAGCCACTCTTTTTAGAAAAGAGTTTAGTTGTTTCAATTCCTGAGCCTGATGAAAATAATCGAACTGAAGTTTCAATTTGGTTTTCAACTAATGAAGAAAAAGATAGGATGTCCTCCATAATCCAAAAATTCTTTGATTGGAGGTTCCCTCAATTGGGTTTTGAAAAAAACACTACCATGAGAGTTGAAGAACCAGGCAAGCTGACTATAAATTTAAACTGAATAATTTTAAATGCCAATCAATTCAAAAGTTTTTGGAAAATTCTTAGACAAAGACATAGTTCTAACACAACTTTCAAGTGAAAATAAGTTTTTCATTTCTGTAATGAACTGGGGTGCAGCAATTCAAGATTGGAAAATCTTAAATAATGATAATAAACCAACAAATATAGTTTTGGGTTTTGAAAAGTTTGATTTTTACCCAGCCCACAGCCCATTCTTTGGAGCTATCATCGGTAGAGTTATAAACAGAATTTCAAAGGGCGAATTTAATTTAAATCGTTCTAAATTTAACCTTCCTGTAAACAGACCTCCCAATCACCTCCATGGAGGACCTGAAGGATTTGGAACATCCATATGGGATATGGAAATAAATAAAGTTCAAAATTCAGTCACTTTTTATATTAGTAGTAAGGATGGTCATCAAGGCTACCCAGGGAATGTCGATGCGTCAGTCAAATATACTTTATCTGGAGATTGTCTATCAATTGA
>MDSZ01262173.1_pt1 | contig 23069 bp, 17 predicted proteins | sample 811201 | NCBI WGS metagenome assembly MDSZ01 (sample SAMN05326647, study PRJNA326480) | marine metagenome | isolation source: seawater | place: Indian Ocean: North | collected 2010
GCCAGCTACCGCTACTAGCCCATGTATCACGCCGCGAAAATCTCGAGACTATGGCATCAGGGTCTGAATCATAGTTCATGAAAGCAACATAAATATTGTTATCATCATATAGAATTTTAACGTCTGTCTTTTCCGTGGGTTGAGTCAGATCTCCGGGCTCAATTTGAAAAAAATCTGAGATAATAGTCGTTTGATTCCAAACAGAATCACTGATGTCTCCATCGATTTGGGGAGGAGTGTCTGTTCTTTTTGCAAAAATCTCTTTAAGGACAAGAGTTCCGGGATCAAAATCGGTGTCCGAGTCACTACCGAGCGCCCACAGAACGGGAAATAAGGTCATGGATATACAGAAAATCCGTCTCACCATAGCATTAAATTTAGTATTAAGTGTGACTAGTTGTTAAATCAATACGCCTAAGGCTGAAACCAGTAATTCAGCTTTAGGAATAGCGAATTTGAACCGCTGGGAATCCAACGGCCGGCGGCGGCTGAATAGTAATTTGAATCGTTGAGATTGTAGACCGCATACAGGGTACTACCAAGAGAGTATTCCCACCTCATGACAAATGTGCCAACCGTATTTCTGATTTTAAAGTCAGGATCATAAGGGATTGAATCGATAAAATTGAAGTTGAGGCTACCTTCTTTTACAAGCTCTTTGAAATCGTAATAGTCGCCGTCGGCTCTGAACGGCTGAGCAAAAAGTTGAAATGAAAGATTGGGGGATACCGTCCAGTTGACACGCAAGCTGATATCGGTCATGGTCTGATCGAAGGCGCTGTAGACCCGGGCGTAGTCTGAATCAAGTCGGGGAAACCTCAGTTCTTCTCGAGGGATAACTGACACATATTCCTCCATCTCCAAATCTTTCCAATATCTGCTCTGAACTGAAAAGCTTAGATAATCGGTGGGGTTAACAGTCATGTTGAGCATGGGCACGATTCCATAGCCGCCAGTTTCTGACGACCCCCCGGCAAAGGTCGGGTTCAGGACCAATCTTCTCCTCGGGTCTGTGGAGAAAAAAACCCAAACGACCCATCCGGGGGATATACCCACCATCCAAGCGTTGGGATCTTTAAACAGATCATCGTCATCCGTAGATGAGAGTGTCATCTGCCCGCCGGTCCCCACCATCCAGAAACTCTTGAACATATTCATGATACTCCAATTCATGGTGCGAGACATAGCAATCCCATCGGTACGGGCGTAATGGAAGTATCTGACGGTGAGACTATTACTTCTAAAGGGTCCCCATGGATCCTGCTTTCTTATGCCCCCTCCAGCCCGGATGGCCCAAACACCGGAACGGGGCAGAAAACCGAGATCGTTGTTTGAGAATCCACCATCGTAGAGGGTCGCCAGGAGGTCGGCATTCCACCATTTGAAATTATCATACATCATATAGATTCGGCCGGCACCACCTTGCTGACCTTTAGTATCAGAGAGTGCCGCCTGGCCGCTGAAATTGAATCGGTTATTGAAGAATCGTAGTCTCCAGTCCACTGCCCCTACGGAAGCGTTCTCGCCTCCAGCCCGCCTCACATCTGTAACGGTGGCACCAATAATTGAAGCTGAGTTGAACAAGGGAGATTCCACACGGCCAATAAAATAGTTTGTCTTTGGTTCCAGAAGGAAATCCTCACGGGATTGGTGGCCCCCGCCCGTTTTTTCCAGCACACCGTATTCGTTATCAGTAAAGCTTTCGATGAAGCCGTACGTAACACCGGATGTTGTTTTACCCAGTACTTTTGCGGCACCAAGGATGGTTGTCGACTCGGGCCGGCTGATGATAGAACCGGTAGATGGAGTGAAATGGGATGGTGCCCTGCCGATTCTCCTTGAATGGAACAGCTTGATGGGAGGAAGCATAAATGACCCCTTCTGCCACGTTTCTATCTCTTCACCAAATTGAGGAGTGAAAAAAGAACCTCCCTCAATAAAGAAAGGTCGTTTTTCAGGATAGAATGTCTCGAAGGCCGTAAGGTTTAGAACTGAAGGATCAGCCTCAACCTGCCCAAAATCAGGGTTTATGGCAATGGAGGCAGCACTATTTGTGGCAAGGCCATATTCCATATCTAATCCCAGACTGCCCGTATTCTCGGTAACACTTCCCAACTGCTTACCACCCAAAATGTAGGGAAGTATTTCTAGCTGTCTTGGAGGTGGAATGTTTTCCAGGCCAGTGAGTATGCCATACCGGGAAACAATCCCCTTCACCCCTCGAGGCTTACCGGGCCATTCATGCCTTTCCTGTTTTCGATAAATGCCGCGATTCAACTCCACTCCCCAGATCTGTTCACCCTGGGAGTTAAACTGGAAAAGAGAAAAAGGGAGCGCAATTTCAGCAGCCCAACCACTATCATCAGACGAAACTTGGGCGTCCCAAACAGCATCCCAGGACATGTCATAATTTTCGTCATCAGGAATAAAAAGATCCATTTTCCCCCCGGCAGCATTTACAATAAACGAATAGCTTGTTATGTCATCGTTTTGCGGATCCACCCCTATCCCTATCCAATCTGAATTGTCATTCCCTGCTTCAAGCCATTCATCACGGCGGGCGAGGCGCTTCATGATTTTACCCGGTTCAGAATCGTGGCACCGAAAAGCAAAATAAAGAGCGTCGTTATCATAGACGATGCGCACTTCCGTTAATTCTGTAGGCTTTGCAAGATTGTCCGGTTCGGTCTGAATGAGATCGGTTACTGGGATAGCCATCTCCCACACAGAATCATCAAGCAAGCCATCAATTGTGGGAGGAGAATCGACTCGAACAGCATGGGTAGTCTTAAACAGTAAGCTCTCAGGGTCAGCTTTATCCTGAGCCGGAAGAATAGAGATCAAGACTATCAAAGTCTTTATGACTGTAACAGTTGTGTTTCGCTTCACTACCTAAACCTTATTATAAAAGGCGTGAAATTTACTGATGCTGTTCGGAGCTTAAAACCAGTGAAAATTGACCATTCTTTTCCACCTGAGAGCTGGGAAGTTTTGTAAATTAAAGTGTTCGGTATAAATCATTTGGAAACAGAAATAGATCCGTCATGAAAATTTGCGTTCTAGTTAAACAAGTTCCCGGTAGTGATTCCCCCCTTAAGATCAGTGATGACCAAAGTTGGATCAATGAAGAGAATGTCAATTTCATCACAAATGAAAGTGACAACTACGCCGTTGAGGAAGCCCTTCAACTGAAAGAAAAACTGGGTGAAGGCGAAGTAGTGGCGGTAAGCCTTGGCCCGGAGCGAACCCAAAGAACTATAAGAGAGGCACTATCCAAAGGTGCTGACCGGGGTATTCATATTGAAGAGTCTTACCCTTATGCATCCGATCCGCTGCAAATTGCCAGAACGTTTGCCAGCGTACTGGAAGGAGAACAGTTTGACCTGATTTTGTCCGGATTGCAGTCCGATGATTTCGGTTTCGGCCAGGTGGGTGTTATTCTGGGTGAGATGCTGGGTATGAGCACCTCCACGCTGGTTATGGAAACTGAACTTGCCGATGGTAAAATGAAAGTGAAACGTGAGCTGGAAGCGGGTTGGTTTCAATGGGTAAACCTGGATCTTCCTGCATCCATCAGTATTCAATCGGGCATTAATACGCCCCGTTATCCATCTCTTAAAGGAATCATGGGTGCTAAGAAAAAGGAATTGAACAAGGTGTCCGTTGATTCCAACAACGAACCTAGACAATCTATATCAAAGGTCTACATCCCCAAAAAAACGAAACGGACAGAAATGATAGTAGGAACTGTGGACTATCAGGTTGAGCGTCTTGTGGAAGTGTTTAAAAAAGATTTGAGAATTCTGTAATGAGTGTTTTTGTCGTCGTTGAACAGAGTAATAGCGGTGTCCATCGCATGAGTTGGGAGGCGCTGGCAGGAGGGCAAGCACTGGGCCGTGACCTCAGTCTCCCTGTTTCCGTGGTGCTCATGGGTGAAAATGTGTCCGCCCTTGCCGAATCTTTCCAATCAAAAGACGTTAAGGAAATTCTGAAAGTTGAGACTCCTCTTTTGAGCAATTATAGTGCCGATGGTTTCTCTTCCGCTCTCGCTCAGGTCATTGAAACAGAGTCTCCCAAATATGTTATCATGGGTCACACTTACATGGTGCGGGATTTTCTCCCCCGTGTGAGTGCCAAACTTGGTCTCCCTTTCCTCGCAGACAATATTGCTTATGGTGTGGAGGACGGTTCCCTTGTTTTATCAAAACAGCTCTTTTCCGGTAAACTGGTGGCGGATGTTTCGCCCAACGGTGACGGACCGTGTATTATCTCATTCCAGTCTGCTGCATTTCAGGAAGAGGATGTGACTGACGGATCTGGTGCCTCTGTCCGGGATATTTCCATTTCACTTGACGAAAACACTATTCGCAGCAGACCCGAAGAACCGTTCCAGGAAGCGGCTGGTGCTGTCGATCTATCCAGTGCTGAGGTAATCGTATCTGTGGGCCGAGGCATAGGAAAAGAAGAAAACCTCCCCATGGTAAAAGATCTGGTTCAAGCCATGGGTGCCGAGTTGGCTTCCTCCCGGCCGGTGGTAGACGCCGGTTGGCTGGAATCATATCACCAGGTTGGAAGTTCAGGTCAAACTGTGGCTCCGAAACTTTACTTTGCTCTGGGCATTTCTGGCGCCATTCAGCATGTGGTAGGCATGAAAGGATCCAAGAATATTATTGCCATCAACAAGGATCCGGAAGCACCCTTATTTGAACTGGCCGACTACGGCGTGGTGGGTGATCTTTTAGAGATCGTTCCCAAACTTACTGAGACTCTCCAGGGATAACTTCTCTGGGATGTAGCTGATCTGATATAATGCAGTTTTCAGTTCTGGAAAAAATCGTCATCTCCGTTCTCTCCCTCGCAACCCTTTCATCCTTTGGGTATGAGGTGTGGAAGCGGCTTTCTATCGTCTTAAAAGGGTTGGGAGGATTCCCACTTGATCGTTTCGCTGAAAGGCTCTGGCGGGCGTTTCGGGAGGTGCTTATTCATGAGCGTGTGATAAGGGACAGGCTGTGGCCTGGACTCATGCACGCATTTGTCTTTTGGGGCTTTATAGCCTTCGGCATTGTTACACTGGATCATTTTGCCATCGGTTTTAACAGGCCACTCTTGTCCGAGGTTGCACGCCACAGTTACAGTTTCATGGTTATTCCTGTTGCTCTCTTTGTACTTATTGGGATATGCTCTCTGTCGTACCGGCGATTTGTTATTCAACCGGATGCTCTGGGCAAGCACTCCCCCACTTCAGGCCTTGTGGCTGTTTTTATCGCTCTGCTCATGCTTACCTATCTGTATGGAGAAATGTCCCCGCCCGCCGTTGTTGTAAAGATGAACTGGTGGCTCCATTCGCTCCTGATCCTGGCTTTCCTGATTCTCATTCCCAGATCCAAACATCTTCATCTGGTTTTTGCACCATTCAATATATTCTTTCGGCCATTTGACACCCCGGTCCATCAAGCAGTCTCCATTAATCTGGAGGCTGAGGAAGAGGAGCTGGATGCCATGCTGGCTGATCTTACACGCCTAACCAAAAACCAGGCTCTGGACATCTTCTCTTGCGTGGAATGCGGCCGCTGCACTGATGCCTGCCCCGTCCAAAGGGGCGGCGGTGTCCTTAATCCGAAGCACCACTTCATCCTTGATCTCCGTCAGCCGCTGTTGGATTCGGGAGATGTGAATGTTCTGGATCAGATTAACGTTGAAGCAGGATGGGAGTGTACAACCTGTCAGGCATGTACTTATGCTTGCCCTGTGGGCAATCAGGTGGAAAAATCAGACGAGATCCGACGCCTCCAGGTAATGGTGGAAGGTCAAGTTCCCCAAGAATACCAGAAACTGTTTATGAACCTTCAGGAAACGGGGAACACGGAAGGCGCTTTCAGTAGCTCTCTGGCTGATCGTCTTCCCAAGTTCACTCCTGACAAAGAGTATGTTCTCTGGCTCGGCTGTTTCGCCCGGTACAATATGGATCCTAACTACACAAAGTCAGTAGAAAATTACGCCAAGATCCTTGATGTAGCCGGTGTTTCATATGGAGTACTGGAAAAAGAGTGGTGTTCCGGTGACCCCGCCAACAGACTCGGTGAAAAAATGACCTATCAGCTTTTAATGGAACACAACCTTGAACAGCTCAGTTCAGCGAAAAAAGTGACTACTATGTGTCCCCACTGTGCTGTGAATATCGGCAAGGAGTACAGGAAATACGGCGACGTGCCGTATGAAGTTGAGCATCATACACAAGTCATTTCCTCACTCATAGAAGATGGAAGACTTCCTCTCTCGGGTAAAACTGCTGAGTCTGTTACCTACCACGATCCGTGCAATCTGTCCCGAATACTTGAGGAAGTAGATGCACCCAGAAAAGTTATCAAGGCCACTGCAGAGAATTTCTTTGAACTGGAAGAGTCTGGCAAAAAGACACTCTGCTGCGGCGCCGGAGGCGGGCTGTGGTGGAAAAAGGAAGGGACAGGACGTACACACCTTGTCAGGGCTGAACAGATCATGAAATCGGGTGCCGAAACAGTGGTGACAGGATGCAACTTCTGCTACGGCATGTTTAATCAGGGATTGGGACCCATGACACCAGAAGGGGGTGATCCCGTTAAAGTCAAGGACCTGGCTGAACTGGTTGCTGAGAATATCGATAGCCCATCTAACGGCGCTACGCATTCCAATGTGCCCTAGATCACGTAAAAACCCCTTTTCGAAAAAACAGTTGCCCCTAGACTAAATAATTGTCTATTTTAAAGCGTGTGGAGTGAAAGTTCTCTGCTTTGAGGCAAACAATTAAACTAACGTAGGAGTATATCATGAAGAACAGAATGATATCAATTGCAACCTTTATACTTGCACTGATGGTCATTGGTGAAGCCCAGTCAATTACGGGGACTTACCAGTTGCACTCAGTGAGAGTTGTTTATAGGAACCATGTTCGGGCAGCTACCCATGCCGATGACGTGGACATTCTAGGTGTCTACGGTACATGGGTCGTACCTTACGGAGGCTCTATTGTGGAAGTGGATGCTGACGCCAACGGGGTAGCGGACTACAAACATCCGCTTGTTGGAGGCCACATAGGTGCAAATGTGACAGTAGAATCTTTTCCGGAAGCCAGAGATCCTTTCTATTTACTTAATTATATCGGAGTGAATTTGACGGTGGGGCTTGATCAGGAAGCAGGCACAGCCATCATTCCGGGTGATCCCACGGTACCAAGTACCTATCCAACCACTGAAACGACAAATTGTGTTACAGCTTTGACAGTAGCAGCCGTTACAGATAACCAGACGAACATCTACAAGGGACCTGTGGTTAATCCAAACGGAAATGTTGTCTGGGGTTTTGGTATCCAGCAATCGGATGTCTTTGACTGGTTCAAAGCTATCGACCCGGCTAAACATTATCCTAAAAAAAACCATGCACCAAAGGTCGCCGGTGTTGATTCTTCATGGGGAATGATAGTTGGAAAGGACGCTACTGAAAACACTGACGGCACCATGAGATTTAAACATGCCACAATTAGGTGGCACGCCTTCGATGGTTCTTACGCTACTGGCGGTTCTCCATATGGTGTCGATGATGACGGGAACTTGAACAGGCAGCTTGGTGTCTCTATCACTGCCGACAAAGTTACTATTCCGGGCATGGTTGCATGGGGAGCCGAAAAAGGCGCAACAGTCGTTGCAGGCGACTATCCAATGATCAATGGGAAAGGATTTAATAGTGACAAACTGTCTTTCACCGCCGGTGAGCAGCTCATGACTCACACTTCCGTGGGCGGAACATGGGATGGTGTTGGTTACATTGCTGATTTTCATGGTGCTGACGGCGTACCATTCTCCGGTGATGAGCCATTAGCGTACACAGGCTACTATATAACGAAAAACTTCCTAGCCGCTTCTGGTGCATGGACTGCAGCTTTGGCGGTTGCTGATCTTACAGATCCTACGGCCGCATTGACAGCTGCTGCCACAGCTATTACTACAGCCTTTGGCCTGGATGAAACAGTTGCAGCTGCCGTTGTAAGCTCTGCAGCGACAACCCTTGGTGCTAGTCTTGCTGCTGCTGTTGCTGAATTAATGGCTGGTGGTATGGATGCAGCAACCGCTGGTGTGGCTGCCTTTGGTAAAGTTGCTGCTTCTGGGCCTACAGTACTTCTGGGTACTATGGCTGGCGCCGGGATTGCTGTAAACGACAGCGATAAAGACTTTGACTTGACTTCCACAACCGGTGGCCGCCTGCTGTTTAAGGTTGATGCCAATGCAGTTGGTGGAATATGCTTGCCTGTTCAGCAGACACGGGATGTTTATGCTCATTTCACTAATACAGTGGACTGGGTAGCACCCACAGCACCACACAAGCCCCTTACCATCTCGGACGAGAGCAATATCCCGTCAAAGTTTGCTCTTCATAACAACTACCCGAATCCCTTCAACCCGGTCACTACCATCAGTTTTGACCTCCCTGAAGAGATCTACACTGAAGTGGCGGTTTACAACATGATGGGGCAGAAAGTACGGACGCTCCATTCGGGTAATATGACCGCCGGGAGTCATCACATCTTCTTCGACGGTGTTGATGATCAAAACCAGCGGCTCGGTAGCGGTGTCTACTTCTATCGCGTTGTTGCTGGTGAATTCCAGGCCACCAAAAAGATGATGCTCATCAAATAGAACCTCTCTTTAGGTTCATTTGATCTATTTTCATAAGTTCAGCCTCGCACAAAGCGGGGCTGAACTTTTTTATAATATGGTGAAAAAAATCAAACTTATTGCTTTTCACATTTTGATCGCAGGTTTCCTGGCGGCTCAGAATGGATCAATATCCGGAACTGTTCTCGATGCCTCCACCAATGACCCACTCATTGCTGCCAACGTAACTGTTACGGGAGAAGCACTTACCGAAGCTACAGGCAGTGCCACCGATGCTAATGGCCAATATACCGTTACCAATCTGCCGTCCGGTCAGTATACCCTTAAGGTGAACTATATTGGATATGAGACACAAGAGGAGACTGTTACACTCGGTCCGGGGCAATCGTTAACAATTGATTTTAAACTGGCTCCTTCGGCTATTGAATACGACACATATGTGGTCACCGCCTCCCGCCGCAGGGAGCGGATCGAAGATGCTCCGGCCGCCATCAGCATCATCACGCAAAAATCTATTCGACGAGAGAGTAACACAAACCTTGGCGATTATCTAAAATCAGTGAAAGGTGTCGATTTCACCCAGTCTGGCATAGACAGTTACAACCTGAGCGCCCGGGGGTTTAACAGTTCTTTCAGTTCACGCCTATTGACCCTTACGGATGGAAGGATGGCCAATGTTCCGTCCCTCCGGCTTGTCGCCTATAATGTTATCCCTGTCTCCTTCGAAGATGTGCACCAGATCGAGGTAGTGCTGGGCCCCTCTTCTGCCCTCTACGGACCTAACGCCCACAGCGGCGTTCTTAATATTGTCACGCGCGCACCTAAAGATTCTAAAGGGACTACTTTCAATATACAGACGGGTTTGATTGCCCAGGAAAACGGAAAGCCGTTGAAAAAAATGACGTTTCGTCACGCTTCCGCCTGGAAAGATTTTGGGTTCAAAGTGTCTGGTGTGGCAATGAACGCCTATGACTGGGAGCATTACAATGATGACGAATTCGAAGGACACGATCCTGCCTTTCTCGGCAGACCCCATCTCACCCGTGACCGTATAGATAACGGTGGATCCAGTCCTGAACTTTTTAGCCCCACCTTCACGGAAGATATGCTCAAGGAGTTGACCGTTGGTGAAGTACCCAACAACGGTATTGATGACAACGGCAACGGTTTTATCGATGAAACCATGGATATGGTGGGCTACGCCTACGGCGACGGTATGATAAACTGGTTTCCTTTCGGTACAGAACCATACTCACCAAAGATTACGCAGGAGATGGTTACCCAGGCTTCTAGTGACCCGTTCAACCGGCTCTGTGTGGATGAGGGAAATATCAGTTCATTTAGCGGTAACTGCCCCGGCGTTGTGCTCTGGGGCGTTACTTCAGACGCAATCGGGAAACAGTTCAAAGATGGGCTGGATAACAACGGTAACGGCGCCATTGATGAAGGTATTGATACCGGTATTGATGGAAGTGACGAAGCATTTTTTGATGGTGTAGACAATGATGGGGACGGACTCATAGATGAGGATGATGAATCAATAGCCAACTTTTGGCTAAACCGCTTCGGCAGCTATGCACCGGGTGACACTACAAAAGCGGACAGATACGGTTTCGGTTTTGGTGACTACGAATATGATGATGAAGGCAATCTTCTGTTCGACACAAATCGAAACGGCGTCTTTGGAGACCCGGAAGATTTCAAGCTGACAAGAGGGGAATTGAGTCGTTGGATAAAGGATGCCAATGGAGACGGTTATGATGACTTTCCCGATTTCAATGTGGAAAACTACCGCTATGATCTTCGTTTTGATTATGACCCAAATAGCGATATAAATCTCAGCCTTTCCCACGGATTGGCAAGAGCAAAAAACATCAACATCACCGGTATCGCCCGGTACCTGGCTGACGGCTGGGTCTATCAATACTACCAGAGTCGGCTCAGGTACAAAAACTTCTTTTGGCAAACTTATCTGAACACCAGCATGTCCGGGAAATACAACCCTAAATATCCACTGGCTCACTCCCCTACCCGGAACCTTGCTACCGGTGGGACCATCTACGACCGATCCAAAAAGTTCAGCTCCCAGTTTCAGCATGCAACGGAATTAATGAATGGTGATTTCAGGTTTGTCTGGGGCGCCGATTATTTTCTCACCATGCCGAACACCCGGGGATCCATACTTTCAGACGATAAGATGGTGAACGGCCGGGACGATAATGGGAATGGTGAGGCCGGCTCCCCTACTTCCTGGGCTGACTATAACGACAATCTCCAACACGACAGAGGTGAGATATATACCAGGTGGGGTACCGATAACGGTAAGCAGGATGGTGCGGTGGGACCGACAGATAACGTTAAAGGGGCTGTTGCGGACGGGATCGACAATGATGGTGACGGACTCATTGATGAAGGAATCGATGAACAGGCTGAGGACAACCGCTATGTTGTTAATGAATTCGGTGCCTATTATCAGATCAATTGGAAACTCAATCCAAAATATGAGTTGATCCATGCCACCCGTTTTGATGTTCACGACCGCCTAACGGACTTTATTGAATTCAACAATTACGACTACAGTTATAGCCCCACAAACTGGAAGTTCAACTTTGGAAAGAGAGACGGGCTTCAGATCTCGCCAAAGATCGGCCTGGTGTATCGTCCCCGGGAGAACCAGAACTTCAGGCTCACATGGGCCAAAGCTTTCAATACCCCTTCCAACCAAGCCCTGTTTCTGGATATTTTTGTAACCCGGATAGCCACTTATAAGGTTTATGCCCGGGGTGCTCATGAAGGGTACAACTACCCCAGAAGCGCCGACGGTGACATTTACTGGAAAAGCCCTTACGACGCATTTAATGTGATTGAATTTGATTCAACTACACACGTTTTCTTCTTCCCCTCTACAGATCCCAGAAATAGAGGATTCTTTAAAGACGATATTCCAGATCAGGGTGGTATTTATCCCGAAACGGTCCACACGCTGGAACTGGGTTACAAAGGCAGAATAACTCCCACCATCTATGGTACCATGGATATTTTCAGGAGCAATTACAGTTCATTCGTCAGTGCTATCACTTTCATCACCCCCATTGTACTGAACAAGGCCGTGTTAACCACCGACTATAACGGGGACGGGATAGTCAACGAAGATCCTGACGACATCCAGGATGAAGAAGATCTGGACGAATCATTTGACGTCTGGCTCACACATCTTGAAGGTATCTCATCCATGGATACCACTGCAGGATTCAATCCGCCTGTTGTTGTGGGTTACCTCAATTACGGAAATGTGAATATGGGTGGGATGGATATGAGTCTCTCATTTTTCCTTAACCGGTCGTGGTCCATGGATGTTAATTACTCTTTTCTTAGCATGAGTGACTTCATCAACCCCATCACCAATGCAAAAGATCCTATTAACGCTCCCAAGCATAAGGGAAGTCTCAAGTTGCAGTACGCTCCTCCGGACTCGAAGCTCGGCGGCAGTTTCAATCTTCGTTACGTGGACGCCTTCCCCTGGCAATCAGGTGTTTATTTCGGCACAATTGGTCCTTACACTATTTTTGATATCCACGCACGGTATCAACTTATAGACAAAGCGGCCGTACTTTTGAGTGTCAGCAACCTTTTCAACGATTATCATATTGAGATTCAAGGCGGCCCGGCCATTGGTCGCCTGGTGATGCTCCGCCTACAGGCTGAGTTGTAATCCACCGCCTTACCAATCCTTACAACTCTAGTCTGCCTGAAGTAAATCTCTTTCTCCCATGAGCGGTCATTTCACTTCTCAAAAAGCTCTCAAGACAGCAGCTCTGCTCCTGAGCATTACATTCCTTGCTGAGCTCCTGGGTGGCATTGTATTCGGCAGCCTCAGTCTCATTTCAGATTCGTTCCACGTCATTGCTGATCTCGGTTCTATTCTTATTGCTTCTTTCGCCCTTTCTGTAGCTCACAAACGTCACCCGACCCAACAAATGGCCTTCGGCTACCACCGGCTGGAGGTGATGAGTGCCCTGTTTAACGGCATTGTTCTCAGCATCATTTCAGCAGTGATTTTTCTGGAGGCGTGGGAACGGTTTCGAAATCCCGGCGAGATCCAAGCGGGAGGTGCCCTAGTAATTGCTGTTATTGGACTTGTGGTAAACCTTATTGTCATCCGCTTCTTTCACCATGCTCCAGACCGCCACCATGACGTAAACATCAGGAGCGCATACCTCCACATCATGGGGGACATCCTTGCTTCTGTTTCTGTGGTTGTGGGGATCACGGCAATTAAGCTTTTTGATATGCCCGTCATCGACCCAGTTGTGGCTGCTTTTGTGGCATTGCTTTTGCTCATTGGGGCTAGCAGAGTTCTTTATTCAAGTGCGGAAATCTTGCTCCACAAATCACCCCAGGATATTGACCGTGTCCGGCTTCGGGTACTCCAGATTGACGGCGTAAAAGACTTATTAGATGTAAGACTTTGGCAAGTCTGTTCTCATTTGACCGTGGGAACGGCACATGTGGTGGTGTCGGTGGATTCCCTGGAAGCTACCGGCCCCATCAAACAGAACATCCGATCCATCATCCAGGAAGAATTCGATGTGAGAGATATTACGCTGGAATGTGAGACGGAAAAGGGCTCTGAAGAGCACTCACACCATTTTGAGCACCAACATTAGCCTGTGCCTTTTGGCCTAAACAGCCAAGCTATCACCAACATAAAGCCAAAAGTTACCACAATGGAAGCCCCCGTTGGAATATCAAGCAGGAGCGATGCTAGCATGCCCAGAACACTTCCGACAAGTCCAAAGATCCATCCAAATATCAGCCTGGAAGATACGCCTTCCACAAAAAGAAGTGCCCCTATAGCTGGTACGATAAGAAAAGAAAACACTAGAAGAACACCAGCAATTTTTACAGAACTGGTTACCACAAATCCGAAGGTAATATAGAAAAGGAAATCCCACACCCTTCTGTTTACATCTGATTTGCCACTGTTTTGGCTATCTGATACTGCAAGAAACTCTTTCCGGAACCTCCAATGAAAACCGCCGATGACTGCGTAGAGCATGAAAGTTTGGAACACTTCCTTGGGTGTCACAAAAAGTATGGATCCCACCAAAAGATGGTTGAGATGTTCGGCTCCTTCAGGTGACTTGCTGAAAAGCAAGATCATTACAGCAGCGGAGACGACGTAAGTGATTCCGATGATAGCTTCTTGGGGCACACGTTCATTCACAGAACGTGTATAAGAAAACAGAAGGGCACCAAGAAATGTGAATCCTAATGCCAAAAAATACATAATGCCTTCTGCATGGTCGAATCCTAAAATTACACCTACAGCCATCCCCAGCGCTGCTACCTGTGCTAAAGCCAAATCAACGAAAATAACACCGCGCGTCACAACGTGAAGACCAAGATAGACATGTATACCTGTAAGCACAAACGCCGCCATAAGCGGCCAAATAATTATGTCAAAATACTCCAGAATCACTCCAGCGTCTTCTTAAGTATTTCGAGGTTGTAATGGATCATCTCAAGATAGGAGTTAGTCAGTGATCTGGCCCCAACAGATTGTGCCATTTCGATAATTTCAATATCTGTTTTTTCAGCCAGGAATTTAGGTGCTTTATCGCTGAAATACGGCTCCATGGCGACTACTTTGATCTGGTGTTCCCTAATTAAAGATATGAGTGTTTCGATGTGACTCGGCGTCGGCATGATTCCCGGTTTCGGCTCAACAAACTGAACAATATCTAGTCCGAACCGGTTAGCGAAATAGGGCCAAGTATTATGATAAAAAATCAGTTTCATTCCGCGTAATGAAGCATACTTTTCGCGCCAAGATTGTAGATTTGAATCAATGGTCTTTGAAAACTTCCTCTGGTTTTCCCAATAAATATTGGCCCCTGCTGGATCAGCCTCGGACAGCACCTCTGCAATAGTAGAACCTATAATCTTACCGTTCTCTGGGTCTAACCAGTAGTGCGGATTCCCAAAGCGATGGATATCGCCCATGCTAGCATCAATCTTTCTAGTGGGAATTTCAAGCCTTGGAATATTTGCTGAACAATCCACAATTATCAGTTTTCGGTTTCGAGAGCCATCTATAATCTGCTGTGCCCAACGATCTAGTTCCATCCCCACCTTAAGGTAAATATCAGCCCGCTTGACTTTTATCATGTATGACGGCAGGACTTCTACATAGTGCGGATCCTGCGTCCCCCGGGCAATACTCACCACCTTCACTCGTTCACCGCCTATAGTTGATGCAATGTCCGCTAAATCAGTAGTGGAAGTTACCACAGATACTTTGGCGGATAGGCTGTTGAGGACAAGGGCCGCTATAAGCATAATTCTATTCGTCATCTTAAAACCTGTGAGGCTTGTGGGGACCAAGTGACCAGATAACCTGCCCCACCACAGAAAATACAGGGTCTTCATCGCCATGATGTTCCTGGTGCAGACGGATACGTAAGACAGACGATTCTTCGACGGGGCTAAAGCCGACAAAGAAACCGAACGAATTGTAAGGCGCTTCATCCAGTTCACTGGCGTAGTCCATGATAAACCCGGCATTCCACACCTTGTTGATTTGCATATTCAGCCAGCCGTAAGCAATGGTGGTGGTTCCTTCATGTTCTTCTGAAAGATGCTCTTCGTGATATTTCTCTTCTCCGTGTTCCTCCTTGCCGCTATTCTGCATGACCTCCCCCTGAACAGTAAATGAACGATACTTGTCCGGCCGCCATTTGAACTTCATGTCCACACCTGAAACCGTCCCCTCTGACTCATTGATGGCGCGGTAGTGATTCAGGCCAGTTTCAATATGAGAGATAGCATTCAGCTCAAAAAAGTTGGAAAAACGGAATGCCACGACGCCACTGTTTCCATTATCTTCCTCCTTTTTCTCTGAACATTTTTCGTCGTCGTACAACTCCCTGTTTTCCTCATTCTTATCATGGGAGTGTTCGTCGTGTCCGTGTCCCCCCATGCCATTCTGCATGGCGCTTAAGGACAGTTTGCTATACCAAGGCAGAGGCGCCAGCGTACTCAATTCCGCTCCCGCCGAAGACCACATCTCCTCACCAAGCAGTGCCTGTACCGGCAGTGATGCCAAGATATAGTGATAGGTGTGGGCATGTTCCCTGTTGATCTTCCCGAAATCGGGTCTGAACTTGCCGGCCCTAAGTCCCAGGTTCAGCGGCAATCCTCGCTCCACGGTGAGGAACGCTTCCTCCACATCCACGGCCCCCTCGCCGTCGTGTATATGAAGAAACAAATCTGCTCGAGCAAAAGGATTAACGTAACCCTGAGCAGCTATTTCCAATCCTGAGGTGGAAAGCGCAAGTGATTCTTTGTCTCCTTTGGCAAGAAGATCCCCAAGGAAGCTGATATCTGGATTAACAGTTGTTTGTGAAAAAACTAATGTCTCAATCAAGGCCAAAAGAACTGCCGTTCTTTTCATAATTCTGATCTCCAATTAAGTGTTAAATACCGCTGATCGCAGAACGCCGCGACTTGCCAGCAGGTAAGTTAGGAAAAGAAGATCAGGTGAGAGGTGGAGATCTTGAAGGAGGTCGCGATAAAAGTGTCTCTTTACGAGCAGTAACAGCCAGTTGATCTGAGAACGTTTCAACACTTTCAATAAATGAGTTGCTGCCCAATTCAACAGGTGCATAATCACGAATTCGCACATGTGAACAGTCATGATGGAGATTCGTTAGTTTGTGTTCAGAAACATCACAATCAGCCTCACAGAAGCCGGGTTCGGGGGTGATTGACCAAGTATGACTGTTTAAATCGTGGGCAAGGTCAACCAATGGGATAATAGCTACCAATAACGCCAATAGAAAAGCGCTAAAAGTTCTTCCAAGGTTTCCTTCTGTTAGCAGACTCATAAAATAATTAATTCGGCAATGATCCTTCAGGGGGCTTGACCCCGAATGGTTCAAAAGATTCATTCTTCGGCACAGAAATCTCGCCGTATTGCTTTTCATACTTTTCAATGTTATCCGACAGAGCCCTTTGAAAACTTTTAGCATGAGAGGGGGCCATGATGATTCTTGAATTCACTTTCGCTTTCGGCATCCCCGGTAGGAGCCGGGTGAAATCCATGACAAACTCAGCCGGTGAATGGGTAATGACCACAAAATTGGCGTAATCTCCACTTCCAACTTTTTCATCTAGCTCAATGTTGATCTGCTGTTCTTTCTTTTTATTCACGATTTTTTCTTTCTCCCTCTTCTTGACTTTTTCTTTTTCTCCAGAAGTGGATTTTTAGCCTCTTCTTTATTGCGGAGATTAAATTCTTCCCAATCTTCCTCAAGTCCTTCCCAAACATCTATCTCTTGTGTGGTATCTTTTTCTACGGTTTGTACCTCTTCTTGGAAGAGAGAAAAAGTGTCTTTTTTCTTTTCAAAATCCTGCGGGTCCACCTCCTCCTGATCGGTGGGATCGAGACGTTCAATCTCATCCTTGTAGATTTTCATATCGAAAAAGTCTATATCTTTCACAATACCGTTGGCCACAAGGTATTCAATGAAGTCTAGGTATTTCGCATTCTGTAAATCGGTCTTGCAGCTGGCACAAACCAAAGACTCTTTGAGATCCTCTTCTTTAAGGGGAGTCTTGCATTCTGGGCAGATCAAACCTTCTGATAGCATGATATTTCCTCGTTTTATCCTCGGTCAGAGGGCGATAATATAATCGGCGACCCGCCCCTCGTCAACAGGTATTTCAACATTTTTATTTCCAATGTTTTTCCCACAGTTGAAAAAAAAGGCTCTCCTCTGCAGCTGAGAACGATTGATCTCGCCTCCCCTTTGCCGCTTTTGCTGTCTCAATAAACTTCTGAAAATCGTATTTCTGCAATTCCCTATTCATGACCCATGAGAAAGGCAGAATCTCTTTCGGCGGAAACCCGGTGGCCACCACATTGCAGGCCGGTCCCACTGTGGTGCCTGTATTAAACTGGGTCCCGATGGCTGATTTTGCATAATCCCCCATAAAGAGCCCTACAAACAGGCTTTCCGTGTCGACCTGTGTTCCGCCCACTGTAACTTTGACAGTAGAATAATTGTTTTTTAGGTCACTGTTATTGGTTCCAGCGCCAAGATTAACCCATTCCCCCACGTAGGAATGTCCCAGAAAACCGTCGTGCTGTTTATTACTCCAGCTCTGGAAAATGGTTTCAGCAACTTCTCCCCCAACCTTACAACCGGGACCCATAGCTGTTTCTCCGAAAATCTTTGCTCCCGCTTTAATGAGAGAACCATTTCCTATATAAAGAGGCCCTTCCAGGTAAGCACCGGGTTGAACGGTCACTTTTTCGCTAATGATAACCGGTCCCGATTCACCATCCAGAATGGCTCCTGCCTTCACTCTGGCACCCTCAGCCACATAAATGTTATCTTGATTCAGTAGATGGGTGCCATCATCAATATCACCTTTCACTTCTCCCATGGGAAAGTGGGCAGCATCCGCCTTAATAGCATGACCATTTTCATTGATACAGTCCCAAAGGTATATGATTGATTTAAGACCATTTTTCTCTTCCCCAATATCTTCAGGGCAAGATGTATTTAGAGGACCTCCTGCCTCCAACCACTTTTGACCCTTTTCAGAGGAGAAATGTGCTCCAACAAAAGCACCGTCTGATGTGAATATTCCCCCTTTCGATTCCAGAAGATTCAGGGACGGTTCAGTCCAAAAGACAGTACTGTTAAGCCAGAGGCCGTCTTCCACAGTCTCAGGGTTCACTGTCAAGCCAAATCGTTCTTTGGTAACTGCTTCCTGTTCCTCCCTAACAAAGAGGGAGATGGAATCATCAGGACGAAGCCTATTCAAGCGCTCCAGGAATGTGAAAGCACCGCACCGAAGATCAAACAAGGGCCGTGTCAGGGCAATAGGGGCAAGCTTCTCAGCCGAAGTCCGGGTTTCGTAAAGATAGATATTCATAAGTTTAGCAACTTTTGTACTGCCAGATAACTTCGTTCAAGAAATTCACTTTTCGAACTGTCAATCTCCACATTGAAAAAATGTTCCGAAAATTTGTTAGCAAAACCAATACGCATGGGTGCTTTAGACATAAGTGCCAGATAAGCTGACGAAAGATTAAACACCGGATGCATGTCCACAACGGCATCGTAGGGATGGTCCAAAATGCGGTCAAGCATAGACTGACTCGGCAATCGGAACCAGTTCAATTCATCCTCTTCATACACCTTCACACTTTCCGGAAGTGAGTCTTGAAAGGTGTGGTAGAGTGATTTATCCATAAGAAAGTCTATTTCTGTATGGCCGTTCTGGTAGATTGATTTCAGGAAGTAACGGGCGATCCTGGAGTTCTCACGACCTTCAGGTAAGATAATGAGTGCAGAGCGAACCCCTGAGCCTCCCTTTCGGATAGCACCAGTGAAATCCGGTTTCTCCAATTTTCGTCTCAGCCGAAACCAAGCGACGGTCCCGCGCGTTTTCCATTGCTCCAGTAGGCGGCGCATGCGGTGCAATATAGGACATTTGCTGAAAAAAGAAACTTTTTAGTTACTGACGATTTTTCAGCAGAACTCTGTATCTTTACAGGCTAAAAATGCACAGTTGCACAAACACAAGATGCCTGTAGGAAAGAAAATACTGTGGAGCGGACTTGGCTGGGTTCTGGCAGGCCCTATCGGCGCGCTGGTGGGATTGTCGCTGGCGTCCTTTTCGGAACAGCCACTGGAAGGTTCGCCCTACAGAACACACTATGGCCCGAGGAAAAGTCCCAAAGATTATCCCCACACCCGTCCCGGCGATTTTGCTGTTTCCTTGCTTGTTCTTCTGGGTCAAGTCATGAAAGCAGATGAGAAACTTTTAAAATCGGAACTGGTATTTGTTAAACAGTTCCTTACAAAACATTTTGGACAGGAAAATGCAAGAGATCTCATGATACTCTTCAAAGACATTTTGAAACAGGACTACCCACTCCCTTCCATCTGCCGTCAGATCAAGAAAGAGATGGATCATGCGGCCCGGCTGGAACTGATACACGGGCTGTTTGGGCTCGCTCATGCTGATGGTGAGCTCCATTCATTAGAAGATAATGTGATCAGGAAGATCTGCAATTATATTGGTGTTTCTCCTTCCGATTTCGAATCCATGAAAGCCATGTTTGTTGGTCAGGCCGCTGGTGCTTATACCATACTTGAGGTGGATTCCTCCGCTTCCGATATTGAAATAAAACGGGCTTACAGAAAAATGGCCACCAAGTATCACCCTGACAAGGTGGCACATCTGGGAGAAGAGTTCGGGCAGCTGGCGGAAGAAAAATTCAAAGCTGTGAACGACGCCTATGAAAAAATTAAAAGCGAGAGAAATCTGAATTAGCCGTGTCCTCTGAAAAAGCTGGACAGTACCCCTTCACCCGCGGAATCTACTCTAACATGTACCGTGATCGGCTCTGGACCATGCGCCAGTATGCCGGCTTCACCTCTGCCGAGAAATCTAACAAGCGTTACCGTTATCTCCTGGCGCAGGGTGTCACGGGTCTATCGGTGGCCTTTGACCTTCCGACTCAGATGGGGTACGATTCAGATCACGCAATGGCCCATGGAGAGGTGGGCCGTGTTGGAGTTCCCATCGCCACTGTGGAAGATATGGATACCCTTCTGAAGGATATCCCTCTCGGCGAAGTTTCCACATCTATGACCATCAACGCCACGGCTGCCATTCTGTTGGCATTTTATACAATGGTAGCAGAGAATAAAGGCGTGAACATCAGCAGTTTACGGGGAACAGTGCAAAACGATATCCTTAAAGAGTATATTTCCCGGGGAACCCACATTTTTCCTCCTGAACAGAGCCTCAGAATCGTCACCGATATTTTCGAATATTGTCACCACCAGATGCCGAAATGGAATACTATTTCCATTTCCGGCTACCATATTCGTGAAGCCGGGGCTACCGCAGCCCAGGAGTTGGCTTTTACCTTCTCAAACGGAATTGCCTACGTCCAAGCGGCCACTGACCGAGGCTTGGATGTAGATGACTTTGCCCCTCGTATCTCATTTTTCTTTAACGCTCATATGGACTTTTTTGAGGAGATAGCAAAGTTCAGAGCAGCACGACGCATCTGGGCAAAAATCATGAAAAAGAGATTCAAGGCTAGGGATGAAAAATCTTTGTTGTGTCGGTTTCACGTTCAGACAGCTGGATCTTCACTTGCCGCACAACAAATTGACAACAACGTTGTACGGACAGCCTTTGAAGCCCTTTCGGCAGTACTTGGCGGTACCCAATCACTTCATACCAATGCCCGGGACGAAGCGCTGTCTCTCCCCACTGAAGCATCCGCACAGCTGGCACTGAGGACACAGCAGGTTATCGCTCATGAAACAGGTATCACAAATGCCGTGGATCCAGTGGGTGGATCATGGTACGTGGAAAAAATGACAGACCTTCTCGAAGAAGAAGCCTTTGAAATGATAAAGAGAGTTGATGATCTGGGTGGCTCTGTCTCTGCTATCAAGAGTGGTTACATCCAAGACGAGATTTCTCGAAGTGCCTATGAACAGCAGAAAAAGGTAGACTCCGGGGAGCAAGTAGTTGTCGGTTTAAACAGGTATAAACGCGGTGAACCGGAGCAAATTGATCTTCAGGAAATCGACCAAGCAGCCGTCACTCAGCAATTGGAGCGGCTGGCCCGGTTTAAAGAAAACAGGGATGACAGTAATGCGGAGAAGTCATTATCTGAAATGCAAAAGGCGGCAGAAAGCAATAACAACCTGATGCCGTTTATTATTGATTGTGCAAAGAACAACTGTACGCTGGGAGAAATTTCCCACACACTTAAAGAGGTGTTTGGGGAGTATAAACCTGCCTAGCTGGTAGGCCTGACCAGAAATCAGTTGACCAGTATTCATTCGGAGTTATATCTTCGTGCCCGTTGCCAGTGAAATGGCACAAACAAAGCTCGTGGGAACTGAAAGTAGGGAATTACGTAGAAACAGTTAACTGTTTGCAAATTGGAGAGAAAGAAAATGAAGTCTAGTAAATTTATTATCAGCACTATTGCAATTTTGATGCTTGTGGTCTCTTGCGGAAAACAGTCCGCGCCTCCGGTTTCTCCGGAAGACACAAAAGCGCTCGCCTCAGGTAAAGAGTCTGCAGACCGCATGGGGCTGGAGCAAAATGATGTTGGAATCAACATCTCCGACGAAGCCGAAACAGAAAGCGGCCCATCTGTGGATCTTACAATACCTGAACCTGAAATTGTTATGGAAGCACCTGCAATGAGTAGTGACATTGCGCTCACTGATTGGGATACATATATGATCGTTCCAGGTGATTTTCTTATAAAGATTGCCAATCAACAGTACGGAAGCTTTCGCAGGTGGCGTGAGATTTACTCCTGGAACAGAGAAGATATCGGTGACAACCCAAATCTTATCTATCCCTACCACTATCTTACTTTGAAGCGGGAAAATATGGTTGAAGAGTTCAAACCCGGTTTTTCCGAATACGAAGTGAGCTCAGGTGAAACACTTTGGGACATCGCTGGTAAACTCTACGGCGACCCCGTGGCTTGGATTATTCTCTATCTGGACAACGCCGACCGGCTAAACGGAAACAGCAATTTCCTCGACCCCGGAATGAGGCTGCAGATCAGAGACAGGATCGATCCCAAGGCCTGAGCAGCAACAGACGATTTGATTGTTAGAAAGCCGCTGGTTAACCAGCGGCTTTTTTGTTTAAGTTCATATTCAAGCAATGCTGTTTTCTCAACTCGTTAAAGCAAACCTCCAGACAAAATTTCTTGGTCGTGAGATTGAATACTATCAACGGCTGGGATCAACCAATGTGGAAGCGTTTGAACTCATCGACAAAGGTGGGATTGCAGACGGAACAATGGTTATTACAGATCATCAGTTTGAGGGAAAAGGTCGACAGAGGCGATCGTGGTTTGCCTCACCGGGAAAAGCAGTCACCTTTTCTGTTATTCTCCGGCCGGAAATCTCAACACAACAGAATGGGCTTCTTTCCCTTGCTGTAGGTGTGGCCGTTGCTGAAGCAGTTGAAAAATTTGGGCTGACACCCACCTTGAAATGGCCCAATGACATCCGAATTTCTGGTAAAAAGTGTGGGGGTGCTCTGGTGGAAACTAAGGTTCAAAGAGACTCTGTGGAATATGCAGTGGTTGGAATAGGATTGAACGTCAATGAAAGTTTGAATGAACTTCCTGAAGAACTACGCTACAGTGCCACAACACTTTCCGCCGAAAAAGGGTCACCCCTTCAGCGAGAACTGGTAGTGGCGTGGATCCTAAATGCTCTTGAGCGGTGGATTGATGCAGTGAAAAGTGGAAAATCCGTTTCGCTCAGGTCAGCATGGCAGGAAAAGTGCGACCATCTCAATAAGACCGTCGTATTCTCTAATAATGGTGAAAACAGGAGC
>MDSZ01067461.1_pt1 | contig 23062 bp, 26 predicted proteins | sample 811201 | NCBI WGS metagenome assembly MDSZ01 (sample SAMN05326647, study PRJNA326480) | marine metagenome | isolation source: seawater | place: Indian Ocean: North | collected 2010
GGGAGAAGTCCAACGATATCAGGCAGCTACGCTATACCAAGCTGAGACAATGCTAAACGAGTGGCTGCTAGCCGGTTGGCCTGCATGGATTGAAGACAATAAGTCTAATATTATCCATAGCATAGCGAGCACTTCCAAGACCCTCAACTAGCTGGGTAGAACACTAACAAAATAACCTAGCTATTACCATAGGTTAGGGAGCACACACAGGAATATATTAGGCACTAGGTAAACAGCAAGGGAAAACAGTAGCAAATACAGGCATATACGCCCTACACTTTAACCTACCCACGCTATTGACTGAGTAAACCCTGTACCTATATTGTATGCATGGGAGAGAATAATAATGTCATCGACTTCATAGCCTATAAAATGCGTAATCTTATCGAGGACTTAGCTAAGGCTAATCGGCTAGACTATGCTGACGCTATGCAATATGCGCTTGACGCTTACCTGCTCGGTGAGGTTGACATAGGGTTCATTGAAGGATGGCCGTATGTTATTGATATCCCTGAGGATATTAATCTTTAACAGATTAGCTAATCCATGTTAAACTCATACATAACAGGACGAATAAATATGCAGTGACTTTCTTTTTTTTACATGACGATTATCCTTGACAGATTGCCGTAACGATTACGGTGACTTGCAGCGCGGTTACATCCGACCCTAGGCCAATGTCGTTTTTACTTGACAGATAACCGTAGCAATATCGCTAGGTTACCGAGCAAAAAACTTCATTTAGTGCTTGACAATAAAACTTTGTAATATCAAGCAAGTAGGGGGGGAGGGGGGCCAGACCGGAATGTAAGTCCCCTAGGGAATATTGGCACGATATGTGCGGCTAGATACGTTTGCAATGCGCGGGTAAAATCCCAGATTTTGAGTTTTGCAGACTGCAATAATATCAAGCACTTAATTAACATACCCCCTAGGGAAAGCAAACAATTTAGTAGCAATCCGAGCGTTCCCATTCCCAATTGCATGCATCATGCCAGCGGCACCATTCAATTTCACAAGTTTCATCGTACCACGTGCAACACTCCAAGCCAGGCCATTGGTCACAGTAAGAAGGTGATTCCAAATAAGGCGAATGCTCTCTGTTACAAACTAAATTGCCGTTTGCATCGACAGTTTGGCCAGACAGTGCATCTGTGGTATGCTGTTCATTACCATAGTGTTCTTCTACAGCATTGCCCATACGCCATTCTGCTTCACAACCAATTAGCGCTGCGAAAAACAACATAAGAACAATTTTAATAGTGTGATTCATTTTAATACTCCTAGAGGTTTAATTACACTAACAATATAAGAATTTTGGCTGTACAGTAAACACAAAGGCTTTAAAAATACCCAAATATTTTTTGCAGTTTATAACATTTCCAAGACTATTTAATACAGGCCTAGGGATTTACGATGTGTTTGATCTGCGTGGAATTAACAAAAAACAAGCTAACTGTCGAAGAAGCTCGGCGCAACCTAGGTGAGATGTACACTCAGATGGATAAAGACCATATATATGAAATTTTGCAGCTAATTTGGAAAAAAGAAGACGAAGAATTCGAATCTATCGTCGATCACGGAACTGACTAATTAGGAGATCTCCAATGAGACCAAGAAAAAACAAAAGAAGAATCGATCCTAGATATTTTTTAGAGGAAACGCGTCTTACGGAAGCTGAGCCCGGCGCAGAACAAGCGAACGTACGTTTTAAAAAAGGCCCATGCAAAGGAATGACCGCATCAGAAGCCATGAAAAAAGGCTGCACACCCGGGCCAGAGGATCATCTAGCCGAAGGAAAAGGCTGCCCGAAAGATTGCCCAGTTTGTGAAGGTGCTGGCTGCCCCAGCGAAGGAGAAGAATAAATGAAAATCACAAAAAGAAGATTAATGCAAATAATAAAAGAAGAGTCCGCTGCCTTGACAGAGAGAGACAAAGTACTTGTTGGCGAAGAAAGCTATGAAATGCTGCCAGGTACCGGTGAAGAAGGCGTTTCTGGTGTTGCCTCACCCGTAATGTCAATGCTGCCCGACGAGGACGCTGCAGCAGAAGATGATATCGTTGATCCAGATATGGATTTGCAGACCCAGGCAGGACGCGATACCGAAATTTATTCATTGGGTGCACCGAAAATATATGGATCGGAGCCATTAGCAACTGTTAGAGAAGGCAAAGTAACTAAAAATATGATCAAAGCTTTAGTTTATGAAGTGCTTTCTGAAGAAAAACCAAAATATACAGGCAGCAAACCTCCTGAAGATCGCTTAGACACGGGCCCGCGAGAGCCGGAAGACACGACGCCTAAGGATTCTAAACACGCAGATATTAAAAAACGCATTGCCAGACACAAAAAACAAATTAAAGATGCTAAGAGCCCTGAAGAAAAGAAAAAGGCACAAACGCTTCTTAAGCGCGCTACAAGAGAACTAAAGCGCCTAGCTGGAATGAAAGAAGGCCTTACAGAAAACAAAGTTAGCAAAAACTTGATCAAGTCGCTTGTCTTAGAAGAACTTAAAAAAAAAAGTTAACAGAGCAAATAGAAAGCTCTGAGCCTCTTATGGGCCCTGAAGCATACGAGTGGCCTGGTTTAATCGTGATTACTAATGATGATCTGCAGCCTGAAATTGGCTTTCCGATTATTCCTGCAACTGCATGTGACAAAGCTCAAGCAAGATTAATATCTGCGCAGGAAGAATATGACGACAGATCATGGGAAATACGTGACCCAGCTGGTAACTGTTCATAAAAAATTTTTTTCGAGCTGCGCTCTTCTACTTTTGTGGCTTAATCAGATACTCCCCACCCCGAATCGCTTTGGCATCGTAAAGAATTTCTGCTCCATCGTTGTTGACAACAACAGCTATAATATCTTTTCTGTTTCTTTTGATCGCGCGTGAGATAACAGAGTTGGTTGCGTATAAAGATATTACGCCGTCTTCTGCTATTTCGCGTTTGTTTCTGTTCCAAATCTCCTCCGCGTCGGGGGATCCGCCATTGTGAAAGTATCTTTTTTGCAGCTGATCGAGTACTGCTTCAAAATTTTTATCGCCTCTTTTGACTTTTTGCATATTTTCTCCTTGAAAAATATATTTTCTTACCTTTATTATAATCACTAGTTATTATTAGGAAAGATTAAGTTTCTCCGGAGAAAACATGAATTTAGTGTGGCACGATATTAAAGACGGCATGGCCAGTAAAGTTTTTGTCGACGGCAAATACATTGGATTGGTCGAGGTCGAGCGATGGCCAAAAATCTGGATTATAAAACCTGTGTTTCATTACAACTATAGGCTTGGTCATGATACTGTAAAAGAAAAGTATGAATCACAATACACAGCAGGTAAAGCCATGGCCAAACTATACGAAGAAACTTTTAGTGAATTTGATGATGATGATATAACAGATGAAATTGATATGAGGGGTATTTTCGGAACATTTACCCCCTGAGGTATAAAATATGAAAAGATTAGTTTATATGTTGCTGCTAGCAACTTTACTATTTTCTTGTAGTGAAGCAGAGCAAGGGCATAATTCTAATCTGGATAATGATGATGCTGATATTGAAGAATCTGATATTGAAGAAGAAGTTACTATAGTTCCATGGACACCGGAGCCAGATCCACCTCCTGCTGAATGCATTGAGTGCAAAATGTATTTTTGTCCTCCATTAGATTCTATATGGCAAAAAGAAATTTGTATGAATATCTGTGAAGACCCTGCGACTCTTTATTCCGAAACAGAGTGTACACAATTTATGGAATGTGACCCCACTCAATACTTAATTAATTCTTTAGAATGTACTACAGAAGATGGATATCCAGGAACTCAAGATAAAATTTGCAACAAAGGTAAAATTCAATATACCGATTGTGTTACTGATTGCAATGAAGAATCTTGTAATTATGAAGATGATGATTGTGATGGATTAATTGATGAAGGACAATTAAATGTATGCAATGAGTGTGGCATTGTGCCGTCTGAAATTTGCGATGGCGTCGACAATAATTGCGACGGTGTTACAGATGAAGATTTAATACAGCCATGCTCAACAGCTTGTGGCGCCGGCTATGAGACATGTTTTGATGGAAATTGGATATCTTGTAATGCTCCACCTGTTAACGATGAGATTTGTGATGGATTAGACAATGACTGTGATGGCTCAATTGACGAAGACCTAGATTGTGTCTGCACAATTCAAGATGTAGGCGTGCTTTTTCCTTGTCAAGATAATCCTTTATTGTGCGGCCAAGGCTACAAAACATGTGAGTGTGTAGACTCAGATTGTACACAACTTACAATGTCTGAATGCTTTGCGCTGTGTCATTGGCTACCGTCTTCTAATCCAAGCGATATATGTGATCCATATATTGGTATGCCACTAAATGAAGAGGAGTGTAATAATTTTGATGATAACTGCAATCAATTAATTGATGAAGATCTTTACAGTTCGTGTTATACTGGACCTGAAGGGACATTAATGGTTGGCATATGTATACCAGGTGAAGTAACGTGTTTAGAAGGCACGTGGGGCAATTACGACGATAATCAAGATTTTATACCTTTCTATTGTGAAGGTGAAATTATTCCTCAGGAAGAAATTTGTAACGGTCTAGACGACGACTGTGATGGAATAGCAGACTGGGGCGAGGAAATGAAAGAAACAGATGTCCTGTTTATTGTTGATTGGTCTGGTTCTATGGGTGATGAAATGGACGCTGTTATGATTGCTTTAAATCAATTCGCACAAAGTTTTAGTGATGAAGAAGTTATCAATTGGGCGTTTATGAGAGGTCCAGTTGCTCATGGTGATGACGATGAAAGATTAGAACTTTTTCAGGATTTAGTAGGCTTTAGTGATTTTCTGGCTAGTTTAAGCACAATGGGGAGTACAACTGGCTGGAACGGTAATACTACAGCTTTTGAAATGTTATTAGATGCTATCTATATTGCAGTTAATAATATTACAACTGCTCTTCCAAAAGCAATTACTGATTTAATATGGACCGGTCAAAACCCGGGCATTGGGCCAAGTGTAGTTGAGTCTTCTCCACCCCTACAAAATTTTGATATTAGTTGGCGCCCAGGCGCCGATCGAGTAATTATTGTGTTTACAGATGAAAAGCCTCAAAGTTATTTAGTACCTAATTTAACTGTTGAGGATGTTAAAACTGCCGTTTCTAAAACTCCCCAGCTAAAATTATATACTTTTTCTCGTGCTGGAGGGTCTGTAGATTGGAAAGATTTGGCGGCGACTGGAAACGGTAAGTGGTTTTATCTTACAAATGATCCCACTTTAATGTATGCTGATTTAATGGAAATTCTTGATGAAATTTGTAAAGGAGGTCAAGATGAGTAAGAGTGATGATTTGAAAAAAGAAATCGATAAAGCTCAAAAAGCTTTAGAGAAAGCAAGAGAAGAAAATAAGACTCTCAGAGATGAAGTGAATTCTTTGTGGGCAATGATGGACGAAATAACAAAATCTGACATTCAAAATTTTTCTCACCTGTTGGATGAATTAAAATCTGACGTTGTAACAAGATCTTTAATGGTAACAAAGAAAAAAGCAGATTGCTAGGAGGGACTATGTTTGATAAAAAAAATACTAATAGCGCTATGTTTTTTATCTAGCATAACCTGTTCGGGGCATGGAACATCTGTGCTCTTTTCAAATGAAAATAAGCCTATATACGAGAGTTCTTTATGCGTACCTGGCGATCCTTTGCCTCAGATGGTTCTGATACCATTCTTCGAAGAGGCGTCACAGATAGTACCTAACTGTAAGACTTACCCAAAATACATGACAGCTTTAGCAATGATGGTCTTCTATCACAAATGGGAAGAATACTTTGGTGATTCAGACTATGCTGTTAGAGGTATGTTACAAAAGGTAATGATACAGTGGGGCACAACTAAAAAGACAAGCAAGAGGGGTTTCAATATTCATGGTGAGGCTTTTACTGAGCGTGTAATCATTGGAAGAGTTGAGGCAAAGAATATTATTTGGGTATGGCAAGGCTATAATCATAAAATATCTCAAAGCGCGCTGATGCATGAACTAGTACATTTAGCTCTATATGCTAAAAATGGTAGTCCTGACGCTGATCATGAAGGTTCAAAATACAAGGGATGGACATTTGCGCATTCGTTAATGATAGATGATGCAAAAGACATGCTACGCGCTTTTAATTTATAGGGGAAAAGAGTATGAGTAAATTAACCAAACTAACTATAATTTTAATTATATCGGCAACTTTTTCTATGTTGCTGCCTTGGTTTTGTCCCGAGGCTTTAGGGAAACAACCAAAATCAAAATTTTATGATTTTAATGAACAACTAATTGATGGTGAGTTAAAAAGACCATCAACACTTTTTACAGACGCCAGAGACAAAGTGAAATTTGATCGTTTGCTTAAATTAAAAAAAAGCTTTTTACCAAAACTTTTTGATACTGCTAAAGAGAAAGTTTTTAAATAAATAAAAACTATTTACTTAAGTATTAACTTGTGAGCTATAGCATATGAAAGTAAAAATTACTCTTAATGAACTTCGCGTGAGCGAGCGGCCGGGTTTAAAATCCAGCGCTAGACTATCTGGCGGACCACGATTTATTGTCATACACCATGCAATGTGTCCTTCGTCAGAATGTACGTATAACACCTTAAAAGAAAGAGACCTTTCAACTCATTACGAAGTTGAAAAAGATGGTAGCGTAATTGAGTACATCGATCCATCAGAAGTTGCATGGCATGCTGGAAGCGGCTTTAACGGCTTATCAATTGGGATTGACCTTACCGGCAAAGGTGAGGAATCAACCGGGCCACAAAAACAAGCAATAACAGATTTAGTAACAAGTTTGTGTCAAAGATATTCTATTCCTCAAGTAGTTGCTCCTGACGGCTATAAATATAAAAATGCTGAAGAAATAATTGAAAATGGTATTGGTATTGTCCGTCATAGAAATGTTAAAGCAACAGCGTGCCCGGGCGGATTTCCTATGGAAATTTTAGGTACAATTTCAGATACGCCCATTGAAATAGAGTTCACCGCTTCAGATGAAAACGAGAAAGAAGATCTAGCTTCTGATATTGCTACAGGCGATACTGGTAAAAAACATAAAGAAGAAATTAAAACTTCTGGAGGAAGGTTTTTATCAAAATTTAAATATTTTCAAGAAGAACATCCTAATTTTAGTTTTGATAATTTCTATTCTGAAATTGAAAATTATATTGAAGGCGGAATTGAAACAGCACTTCCAAAATATGGAAAGGATTATGTTTTTGGGCCTGAACATATGAGTGCCTGGAACATGCTAGAAAGATCTAAATCTCAATCTTTAGCTGAGGGTACAAAATCAACAAAAAATATTTTTGCAAATTGGAAAGAAGTCTTAAAAGAAGAGCTTGCCTCCGGAAGTTCTCTTGGCGGCTTGGCTGGTATGGGTAGCACTAGAAATAATTTAGGAACTTCTGTCAGCCAATACCCAATAGATAAAGACCAGCCGGCAAAAAAAGACAGTGATATTACTGTCAAGGCGTGTTTACACAGAAATAGTATGGTGCTTCTTTTAAAAAATGAAAAAGGCTGGGACTTGCCAGGTGGTCATTTAAAAGAAGGAGAGCCCACAGTCGACGGATTAAAGAGAGAAGTCTATGAAGAAACCGGTTTGAATATAGAAGATATTGAAATGGTTAATTCCCCAATAGGCAGAAGAAGATTTTTTTCTGCTACTTTTTTGACTGACGATGTACATTTAAGTAACGAACATTTTGAATATAAATTTTTTCATGTTGACAAAATTCAAAATTTAAAAGATTTAGATGAAACATATCGTGCAATTATTTTAAAATGTATGGGAAGAGAGCCAGTAAAAATTTCTCGTATAAAAATTGGTGTAAAAATATGATTCATGAATTAAACGAACAAGCTAGTGGACCTATATCTTTCGAGGAGGCAATGAGCCTGGTTAAGCCGGGAGATACTTTTAATTTATTTTTTAAAAAAGAAGTATCTCAATACGGATTTACTATTTTTAAACCTGGAAAGTTTTATGAAGGAACAACAGTAACTCCAAATGGTGATTTTAGTATTAAACATGAAGACATTATGTTTAGAGGCGATACCAGTGTATTAACAAAAAATGAATTTTTAGAAAAGTTAAAGGAAGAGGGTGAGCCGTGTGATATATTAGATTGTTACAGGTCAGTATTCATAAGGCCAGGCGTAGGTCAAAAAACTCTTGCTGCAGCACTGGAAGATCCTAGTTTTGCAGCAGATGTAAAAACTGACTTACCCACAACAAAAGCTGATCAACAACCATTAGCAAAAGATGAAAAAAAAGTTGAAGAGCCCACAGCTGTCGGTGTTGTAGAAGTGCCTGAGGGTGTTAATATACACTCTAAACCTGCAACCCCAAATTTAAAAATTGAAAAAAATACACAAGGGCAGTATTTTATTTCTTATGGACCAGATCCTCTAGGGGGTGCAAGCACTTTTTCAAAAAGGCCTGTTGAAAGTGAGCTGCAGCGTTTATTCGGATATAATACGTGGGAAGAATATAAAAAAGACAACTTTAACGATCTTACAAAAGTTGTTAAAAAAGATAATGCTGGAAATATAATTTCGGCTCCTACTGTACATCCTTTTCATGTTGCATACGCACTTGAAGAATTTTCTAGAAACTTTGATCCTGGTGAATATGAACTAGTGGGGGTGCCGAAAGGTCCTGGTGGAAATACAAAGCCTAATAAGAGATCTTTAATAACATTAGTTTCTAATTTAAGAAGAGGGATGTTTGGCTCAATAGCTGCCGGAGAGGATTTAGCAAGAGTTGGTATAATAAATGCAGCAATGTATAATCCAAGAGAAGGGTTAACTAATAAAGAAATTATTGATCAGGCAAAAAAAAGATCCGGTGTTTCTAATAAAGTAAAAAATATTTTTGCATCGTCTATGTTTGTTCGACACCCCAACGGTTCTTTTTGGAGGTCAGATTTCAAGGATCCGTTTACAACTAGTGAAAGATCTATGGCTTTAATTGTTAATCCTACTGAAGTGTTACAAGATTTATCAGTTTTAAATGAAGGCATAGGTCGAAGCAAGTATGTATTAGTAGAGAATCAATTGCAAACTTTATATGAAATTAATTTATGGCGGATGATGACTGATCCCAGGTATCGTGCGGCAAGATCTAGAGCAAAAAGAGTTGCAAATATTAGATGGAATAATTTAAGTGCTACACAAAAAATGGCACATGTTGGTGGTAAATTTTTAGGTGTGTTTCCTAAATTAGCTCGCGGAGGAATAGGACCATTAACTGCTATAACAGGAGCATGGATGCTTGGTGACTGGGCCATAGAGAAATTTGGAGGTTCAGTTTGGGAGTGGGGAAAGGAAGCTTTTGGCTGGGATGACGAAGACGAGGAGATAGCGGAAAAAATAGATAGTGATTTAAAAAATCTTTCGAAAGATGAATTAAACTCTCTTATAACTTCTTTACCAGCTCAAACAGCAGATGCCGATATTGCATCTATAGAAAATTTACAGTTTTACCTACTACCTAAAAATTGGTCTAGAGGTGGAATTTTGACTAAAGCTGAAGAAGTTTTTGCAAAAAGAATTGGTGCAAATTTTTCTTCTGGTCTGATGGTAAGCGCTGGTGGACAAAGTTCTTTATTGGATTTCAACAAAGCTTTTGCAAAAAAAGCTAATATTCAAAAGCCAGCTGCTAAACCTACGGTACAAAAAGTCCCCGGACTTTCAGTACAACCAGGAAACATATTAGTTTTTGGCCACAGTCAAGCAGCTAAATATGGAAAATCTTTATCATCTTTGGCTGGATCATCTGGGTCAAAAATAACAAAGATTGTTAAATCTGGCCATAGTGATGGCCACCCAAGAAAAGGATTAGATAAAGTATTAGATCAAATTCCAAATAAAAATTATACACATGCTTTATTATTTTTAGGCGGCAACACTAAGGCTGAAGGACCTGATTATCCTGAGGCAAAACAAAATATAATTAACTTTGTAACCAACACACTTAAAGTACCTATTAATAATATTTTAGTTATTTTGCCTCCTGTTAATATGGATAATAATTACTCTAAAAGTAGATTATCGCTAAATAAAAGAGCGGAACAAATATTTGCATCGATGGGAGTAAAGGTATATCCACAGGTAGTTGGCAATAGTTCAGATTTTCAAAAAGATGGTTATCATATAAGCTCTGGAGGTAAACTAACTATAGGCGCTTCAAAAGAAATGCTTAATTCTTTCTCTGTGTCAATACCAAGCCAGATAGCAACGCCAACTAAAGAAAAGCCACCTAAATATGACGTCGCAAGAATTGTTGCAGATGAAGCTAGAAAAGCAAACGTCGATCCTATTTTTGCGCTTACAGTTGCAAGAATAGAAAGTAATTTTAATCCGCTAGCTAACTCAGATAAGAAAAGTACTTTTAAAGGTTTGTACCAATTTGGCAGTCAGTATAAAGATGAGTGGTCAAATAGATATGGTTTAAATTGGGAAAAAGTTTATGACGCGCGCGAAAGTGCTGCGGCGTTCATGAATGTAATTAAACAAAAAATAAAAGTTTTAAAATCAAAAGGATTAATTAAAAATAGCACTGCTGCTAAGGTAGATAGAGATGAATCATATCTAATTTACTTATCATGGCAGCAAGGTAATTCAGGCATACAACAAATTGTAAAGGCTGCAAAAACAAACACAAATGTGCCGAGTCGTATACAGGCCAACATGGACAATAATACATATCCAAAAACAAATAATATAGCCCCACGAGCTTTTTTGCAGATGTGGTATAACAAAATGCTTGGTTTTCAAAATGGTATTGTAAATAAATATACTAACACTTTACTAACGTAGGAGAGAAATAATGAGTTGGAGATTAATAAGTTATAATAAAAGATCATCTAAAAAATATGGATGGCACCCTTCTTGGTTTAACGCGCACAGCTTAGCCAATCTTTGCCCACCAAAAGAAGCTAATAATTTTGATCAACAATTAATTGAAAATATTAAATATTTTCAAATGGTTCATAATTTACAAGTTGATGGTAAGGTTGGTCCAATAACTTTTCGAAGAATACTGACAGCTAGAGATAATTTAAATCCTAGAAACTTTATAGTTGTAAACGGAGAAGAGATTAGTATTGATTGGGATGTAAAGCAAGATTTAATGCCTGCAAATTGTTATAGAACTTGGCGGCGTGAAAGAAAGCCCAATATGATTGTGACACATTGGGATGCAACAACTTCTGCTGAAAAATGTAAACGTGTTTTACAGGCGAGAAAAATATCTACACACTTTTGTATTGATAACGATGGTGTTATATATCAGTATGTTGATACTAACAATGTAGCATGGCATGCCAAAGGCGTTAACAATTATTCAATAGGTATTGATTTTTCTAATGCTTATTATACAAAATATGAAAGCTGGTATGAAAAAAATGGTTTTGGCAGTAGACCAGTTTTAAAAAATAGCAAGGTTCATGGTGTTAGACTTAAAGCTCATTTAGGTTATTATAAAGTACAAATTGAAGCTTATAAAAAATTAGTTGCCACTTTATGCAGAGAATATAATATACCTATTCAAACACCAATGACCGACGAAAACGTCGCTGATGTTGGTGTTGTTCCAGAGGCAGCAAGTGGAAAGTATGAAGGTATTGTGTGCCACTATCATCTTACAAGAAATAAAATTGATTGTGCTGGCTTAGATCTAAAATCAATTGTTAGTCAGCTACGCTGATTACCTCTAGCCTATGTGATTTTGCCATATCAACCAATGCAAATCTAGATGCTAAACCTTCATTAATCCAAATAATTTCAAAAGTCTTGTTTCCAACTTTTCTTTTAACAATTCCAATGGGTTTTTCTTTCTGTTTGTTTAAGCCTTTAAGCGTAACAAGATCCCCTGGATTAATCTCCAACACAATTCCTCCACTTGTACACTATATATTATAGTTACGGGAGAACTATATGTTAACTTGTGAAAATAAAAAATTTAATAGATTTTTATTTTTTTCTTTATTATTTTTTTCTTTTAGTTTGTTAATTAACACAGTCATTGTACAAGCTGCATCTCCAGGTGATATAAAAATAAAAAGTACACCTGATATTAAACAGACCAACAAAATACAAATTGAACAAAAAAAAATTATTAATCATTTACAAAGAATAGAAGATAAAATGGTAGTGTTGCCATCTGAAAGGTAAAATAAATGGCTATAAAAGAAAAAGATTTTAATAGTTTATTGGCTAAACCTAGAAATCAAAGAAAAATTAATTTTGGTTATTATAAAGCTAAAATTGAATTTGCAAGACAAGACAAAGACCATTTAATAATTTCAGGTAGTTCTGAAGGTTTAGTTTTGTCAGGCTCAAATATAGTTTTTGATGGAAAGTTAACCGGCAGTGTTGCTGCTGGTACAGCAGCTAGTGCATCTAGTTTTTTAGCTTTAAACTCCGATAACGAAATTATTAAAGCTGCGGTGTCAGGTGGTGAAAGATCTGTATCCGGTGACACGGACAACGGTGTTATAACATGGGTGACAAGTGATAATACTTTTGCTGTAGAGTCAAACTTTACTTATGATGGAACAGATTTAGCAGTAACATTAGATACTGCTACATTTACTTCAGCTAATTCTGCTGATCCTCTTATTGTTGTTAAAAATACTAATAGCGATACTAATTGTGCAAGATTACAATTTGTAAAGGATAAAGGTGCGGCCGGCGCGGATGGTGATGATATCGGTGCAATTGAATTTGTAGGTGACGATGCAGCTCAGACACAAACTACTTTTGCAAAAATTTTAGCTGAAGTTTCAGAAGCAGATGATAGCGATGAAGCAGGTAAATTATCTCTTTTTGTTGCAGAAAGTGATGGAACAACAACAACATTAACTGCTGGATTAATTCTTGAAGGTGAGCATGCAACAGATGGTGAAGTTGATGTTACTATTGGGGCTGGAGCAGGTTCAACAGTTACAGTGCCAGGCAATATTAATGTTAGCGGCGAGGTCCAGACAGCAAATATTGGTTATACAGATGGAGATAATTCCATGACAATCGCTGACGGCGGAAAAGTTACTTTTGCAGCCGGCTTCGCTGTTGGCTCAGATGCTGCAGGAGATATGCTTTATCATAATGGTACTAGCTATGTTAGATTTGCAAAAGGCTCAGCTGATCAAGTGCTTACAATGAATGATGCTGCGAGCGCGCCGGGTTGGGAAGATCCTGTCACTGGCATGCGATCGGTCTCTGGCGATACAGATAATGGTATTATAACATGGGTGACAAGTGATAATACTTTTGCTGTAGAGTCAAATCTTACCTTTGATGGGACAGACTTAGGCGTCGCTGCTAAGGTATTTCATTTAGGCGATACGGATACATATATCAACTTTACAGATGACGACATAAACATTCAATGTGGCGGCGTTAACTTTGTAGATTTCACTGAAGATAGCCAAAACGATATAACTTTTAATGAAGGCGGTGTTGATATTGACTTTAGAATTGAATCTGCTGACGAAACCCATATGTTTTTTATGGAGGCTTCTTCTAACAGAATAAGTATCGGTGATAACACAGGCTCACCAGGAGCAACACTAGAGGTTAAAAATAATGCTTCTGCCGGAGCATTTGGAGTGCCTCTTGTACAATTAAACAGCAACGACACAGACCAGCAATGCCTTGATATTAATGCTTCCAACATTACCGCAAATGTGGTTAATATAACAGCAAACGATGTAACAACAGCAAGAGTGCTTGCCATCGGCGCAGACGGCTTAACAACTGGTAATGCTCTTTATGTTGATGATAATTCATCAGATACAGGAACAAGGAACACCGCGCTCATAATTCAAAATAACGCAGCAGCTATTGCGGCAACAGCGTTCACCGTTCAGTCGGATGGTGGCGTTACAGGAATAAAGCTAGACAAGAATTACTCGGACACTACCGAAGCCTCAATAACCGGCTTGCACATAGACTGGGATAAGACCGGCGCTTCCACGTCAGACAACACCATGTATGGTATCTATCTTGATATGGATAATACGACAGCCACCAATGGCAACAACTACATGTATGGTTTGCACGTCACCCCAACGCTTACACACGCCGCTGATGCTGGTGGAACCTTTGTATACGGTGCGCTTATTAACGCACAAGGCGGAACAAACGGCAGCAGCCTCGTCCAAGGCGCAAGGATCGAAGCCGGAGGTGGAGACACCAACTTCGGACTCCAACTTGACGTTGAGGACGGCGGTGTCGATCTTAGAATTGAAAGTTCAGCCGATAATGGCGATTATTTCCAGATTCAAACCACTACCCACGGCGCAACTACAATTACAACCGTTGACGACGATGCCTCAAACGCCAACCTACAGATAACTGCTGATGGCACAGCAGAACTTGCGGGTACGGTTGTTACTCTGGACTCTGCTGCCGCAGTTAACATTGAATCTGATGCTCTAAATATTGGAAATGACGGTGATACTGATGTAGTGGTGTCCTTTAAGGGTAATACCAGTGATGGCTCAATAACTTGGAAAGAAGATGAGTCTGAATTTCATTTTTCTGATCCTATAAAAGGAAAATATTTATATTTTACACATCATAATTTTAATTATACTGGCACTGCAAAAATTTATCTTCCCATCAACTCTCCTGTGGAAAATACAGATATTACATATGTATTTGTACATATGATAGCGCCTTATGATGGTAAATTAGTTAAAGTAATAATAAACGCTGACGGCGATCACGCCGGCGGCGGCACAGCTCCTGGATCAACAGTTGTAGGGCTTCATTTAGACCAGAATACAACAGCAGCTACTACAGTAACGGAAACATTAGCTCAATCTTCAGCTGGTGTGGGAGTTACTCAAACATTTAATTTTACTAGCAGTAATACATTTAGTAAAAATCAATTTTTGTCCATTAGCGTTGATGCTAATGCACAACTATATGATGCAAGAGCGACTTGTGTGTGGGAATATGACACCACAACATAATTTTATATTCTTATAAACTATTTAAAAGACGAACTTAAGGAAAGACAATTTATGAGTAGTTCTAGTTCCATTAATGTACAAGATATTAAAGAGTGGCTTACTGTTGTTGTAGGTATAGTTGCTACAGTTGCAGGTGTAATATTTTGGGTTCAATCAATTAATGAACCCAAATTTAATAAAATTGAAAAAGAAATTCAAGTTTTAAGACAAGATATTACACAAATTAGAGTAAACAACAATGAAATTTTAAGAATTGTTGGAAGACTAGAGGGAAAATTAGAGAAAAATTAACTTTCTTTGTAATATTTTCTAACTTTTCTAATTCCATGGTCTGCAATCATCATGGTACCAGCTGTTCTACCAGTTACAACTGTAGCACCAAAAATCATACCTAAAGCTTTGAATGGGATCCAAAGCGTAAAACAAATAATTGCCCAGATAATTTCGAAAAACGTTAGCATAGCTTCCTCCAAAGTTATGTTTTTTATCTATTAATAATATAAAAACATTATTTAACATTGTAAAAGAATAAAACTACTTACTTTAGGAACCTTAGTAATGAAAATTAATAATCTTTTAACAATAAACGACAATTTAAATGAAAAATTTTGGGCCGGCGAGCGTGGGGAAAGATTAAATTCTGAAGTTTCATGGCAGCTTTTGCTTATTGCAAGAGATTTTTTTAACGATCTCAAGTTAGACGACGTAAAATTAGAGGATGTTACCTTTACAGGCTCGCTAGCTAATTATAATTACACTAAGTTTTCAGATGTTGATTTACATTTGATAGTAGATTTTAATAAAGTTGATGAAAACAAAGAATTAGTTAGAAATTTTTTTAGTGCAAAAACCTCGAACTGGAACAAAAAACACAACATTACTGTTTTTGGTTATGAAATAGAGATATATGTGCAGGACATGAATGAAGACCACCACTCAACAGGTGTTTTTTCCATCATGAACAATGAATGGATTGCACAACCTAATAGAATTGAACCAGAAATTGATGAACAAATGGCAAAAAGAAAGATAAAATCAATTATTGATATGATAGAAAGAACAGAAGATGTGTTTGAAGCTAAAAAATTTAAGCAAGCACACCTAGAATCAAAAAGTTTAATTAAAAAAATTAAAAAATTTCGTCAGTCAGGTCTTGAAGAACGAGGTGAGTATTCATATGAGAATTTAGCATTTAAATATTTAAGAAATTATGAACATATGAAGAGACTATTTGACATAAGAGATGAATCTTATGACAAAATGAGATCATATGAAGGCAAATATGACAAAAAATTTAAAATTTATATAAATAATGATGAAATTTTAGAAAAACCGGGCTTTGATCGGCTAAACGAGATTGAAATATTTCAAAAAAGAGTACGAGACAAGCATAATCGTCTTAAAAATCTCAATATTGGCCGTGGAAAACAAAAAGCTGGTTCAGCTTATCCGAACAAGCCTAATTATAACAGAGGAAAATCAGCTCCGCCAGGCTTTGGAGGCGTATAATGCATAAAATTGTTGGAAATCCTGAAAAATACGAACATTTAGACGTTTTAAAAAAACTTATTAAGCAATATGTGCCTTATGCAGAGCAAAAAATGGGTTTTGACAAGCCAGTAACCATAAATTTACTTTCAGATCCAAAAAATGCTCAAAATCCACTAGGCAAAACTGCTTTTTACGAGCCAAATGCGATGAAAATATCACTTTTTGTAGATGGTCGTCATGTTAAGGACATTATGCGATCCTTATCTCACGAATTAGTTCACCATAGACAAAACTGTCAAGGAAAATTTATGGGTGGGTCGAATATGGGCGTTGGATACGCCCAAGAAGATGAAAATCTTCGAAATTTAGAGCTAGACGCTTATAAAAATGGAAATATTTGTTTTCGCGATTGGGAAGACGGTATAAAAAAACAACAACAGGAGAATAAAAAAATGAAAAGCAATAAATTTGCAAAATTAATCAGCGAAATTGTTGAATTAGTTGAAGATGAGGTGGGCAATGTTCAAGAGATTGAATTAACCGAAGAAGAAAAGGCAGCTGCCAATCAAAAGAATTTAGATTGGTTATCTAGTATAGAAGTAGATCCAATGGAAGAGGCAGTAGACATGGAAAAAGCCGATATAGACGATAGCGGTAAAGTAGAAGATTGGGAAATGGCCCGCGCGAAAGCAGCATTTGGCGACGACGACGACGAGACCGACGACGGCGACGAAGTTAAGGAAAACTGGCACAAAGGTAGTAAAGATCAGTTTTTATTTGAAGAATTAGTTAGAAAATGGACTAAATAAGGAGTTTTACTATGGGCGGCGCCGGCGGACATATGTGGCATCCTTTTGATTGTCCAGATGTCAATTCAGGAACAGATTTAATTGAGTTTTTTCGAAAAAGTATACAATCTTTAAGAGAAGAGGGATGTGCACTCAAAATAGATGGTGTAAATCTAAGTTTTCGTCTTATTCAAAATCCTAATTTATCTCCACCTTATGAATTTGTTGTTGATCGGTCTTCAATGAAGCAATTGGACATCGATGGAATTACAGCAAGAAATGCAGAGCAAAGATTTCCTCCAAATCCGAAAACAGGTGAACCTCATGGAATGGTTGAAGCAACAAATATTCTTTTAAGTATTTTTAATAATGCATTACCAGATATTATGCCAGAATTAGAAGAATTAGAGTTAACTAGCCCATATAATCCGGAAACTGGTACAGGTGGGCATTATGGATTATATCTTAATACTGAGTTTGTTCGCAAGCAAATTAATGTTAGAGAATATCCATTTGATTTCATAGCTGTGCATGGAATAAAAAAGTTTGTTCCAAAAGGACCTAAATCAAGACATGGTGTCGACCCAAGACAAGATTTAATCAACCAATGGAAAAATCTAGAGGCTTCTGGTGGAGATCCTGCAGAAATACAAAAAATAAAAGATTTAATTAGAGCAGGCAAACAAGCTGATCAAAAAATACTTGATATTATTCGAGACAAAGTGGAAAAATTTGCAAATCAACAAGATTTTAAGATTTTTACAAAAATTCCTGCCTCTGTAAAAAGAGAGATTTTTCTGGACGATGCCTTAAACCAGCAATTTTTAGTTTTGTATAGTTCAGAAATGCGAGATGAAGAAGAGCCGGGCGAGCTTGGAATAGGCGAAGGAAATCAACAAAGCATTAAACAGTGGCTTGAAAATGTAAGTGAAAGCCCGCTAGGAAAAAAAGTTATTATTTCTGATTATATGATGAACAAATTTCCTAGAATGGGCCGTGTACAAGACGCAATGGCTAAGAATTTTTATATTTCAATTGGCGCAAAAGGAAAAAACAAAATACCAGTTGATAAAATAATATCTAAAAAGAAAAAAGATCCTGACACAAAAGAAATGGTTGATAGAACAAGAGAGGAAATAAAACAAGATATTGAAGCTATTGTCGATGCTGCAGTAGTCTGGCATGCCACAAGAATAATGGGTAATGCTGTTCTAGATGCTATGGATGCAGAAGATTTTGGCGCAGTTAATGAACAGGAAGGTTGTGTTGTAGATGATGCAAATATTTGTGGTGGAGTGCCTTTTAAAATAACTGGTAATTTTATTTTAGATGGCGTCGAGGGTCCTTTTGGTGGCTTAGATGAGCAAAAATACAGAAAAGGAAAGCTCATTAAAGAGCTGACTTACCAAGATCTAGAAAAAACTGCAGGCGGAGCCAAATATGTAATTCTTATCCCTGGTGGTTTTAAGCCTCCGACAGTCGGACACTATAATATGATACGACAATACGATAAAAATCCTGATGTTGTGAAGATTTTTGTAGTTGTAGGTTTTAAACCTAGGGGAGGTGTCACTCATCAACAGAGTATGAAAATTTTTGATATATATGGAGGTTTTTCTGATAAAGTTGAGTTTAAAAATGCAGATGGATATCCTACGCCGATGACTGCATGTTATGAATTTATGAAAGATTCTCAATTTACTAAAAGATTTCGTAATGCTGCTTGGTCTTTAGGCGCAAGTGATAAAGACAAAGATGCAGCTAGAATATATGCTTTTGAAAAATACTTCAATGAAAATAACCCCGGATTGGTTGATGTTAAAATAATAGCAGTTGAGCCAGCAAAGGCATATGAAGTAGGTGGAGAGGCTGCTAGCGCCAGTAGGATGAGAAGAGCCATAGTAAACAAAGATCGGGAGGAGTTTTTAAGTCTTCTACCAAATGAAAGTGTTTATAATAATGTTTTAAATATTTTAGATATTGATGATACAGATTGGCAAGCTTCAGGGGAGAGAAAACTAGATGAAAATTTTTTTTCACTGACCTCCCTATTTTCCTTGGTTGAAGAAGTATCTGCATCAAAAAAACGCATCAATGCTAAAACTCAATATCTAATTGACAAAGAAGGCAAGGATCCAAAACAAGCGTACGCAATTGCTAATGATATGGAAGAGCGCGGAAAATTAACCGAACAAGAAGAAGCAAATTTAAGAGGGATGATAAGCACTTTATTAACAAACTTAAAAGAACCTCTTGCAAAAGCTGGGGTTGAAGGTATTGAATCTTATATCGATGGAATAACTAACACACTATTTACTAAAGTTACAGCTGCAGAAGAAAGAAAAAAAGCAGAAAGAGAAGAAGAGGCAAAAAGACAACAAGGTGCAATTGAAAGAAAACCAGAAGAAAAGCCGGCTACAGAGCCCGTATTAGAAACTAGCGGTGTTTCTGCAGTTGCTGGTTACGCCGGAGCGCAAGGAAAAAAGAAACCTCAAGGGCCTTGGGGCGATTTAGAAAAGAGGGATTTTTATGAATAAATCAGAAGAAAAAAAGCTTAGACTATTGATTCGCGAAGTGCTTCAATTAAAAAATAAAAAGCAAATGTTTGAGGAAAATCAATTAAGAAGTGTTATAAGAAATCTTATTGTCGAGGGCGATGTAGATTCTGATACAAAACCAGCACCATATGAGTCGACTCCGATTAATATGTTGGCTGATGCTTTCAACGAAATTTTGCCGATTATAAAATCGGGCTTAAGAAAATTGTCAAAACCTGAAGAAAGAGAGTCCTACAGAGAACATGTAGTAGAAAAGTTTAAATCAATTTTTGATGGCTTCGAGGCTTTAGATTCCGGTGCTGTAGGCCCAGCTGGTGCTTTAGGTGAGAGCGGCCTAATGGAGCAAGAAACTGATGTTGAAGGTGTCAATGTCAAAGTTGATGATCCAGATAGAATTATGCCTTCAGACGGTAAGGAAGACGATCGATTTAAAGAAGATAAAATAGATCCTGAACAAGAGTTTGAAAACGAATTTCAAAGCTTTGCCAAGCCTGGAAGAAATCCAACTGGCGCGAGAGTAGCTTTTGAAACAATTAACAAATCAAATATAGAAACTACCTTGGCTGATAAAAGAAAAACTCTTTTTGATGATGCGGACAAGCAAGAATTTAGAGAATTTGGTCTCTATAACATAGATCTGTGGCTTTTAACATATGAAAAAGAACTAGCTGATACAAAAGCACAAGAGCCAGCATTTTCAGAGCCAATGGTTGATAAGCCCTCAGGTGCAAAAGTTTCAGCTTCTGCACAAGAATTTGAAACTCCTGGTGGCAGATCTCCTGAGGAGGATTTTGAAGATCTTGGAATGGAGCCTGAAGAAGAGCAAGAAGAGGGTATACCACAACTAGGTGAAATATAATGTGGGAAGGTAAACGTAGCCGATTTAAAAAACAAAATCAAGATTTCTATAGTATTGCCAACAAGCTTAAATCTGAAGGTAAAGTAAATGAGCGTTTTGAAATTATGCTATCTAGTTTAACTTTAGAAGAAATTATTGGTCTTCGTCTTGAGTTAGCTGCGAAAACAGTTAACTATAAATTATATGGTGCAAACATTTGGCACTCTATTCAAGATATTGTAAAAGACGGTATAATAAAATATGCGTATTCTGCCGCTAGAACAAAAAGAGAAGCTGCTTCTTTTTTAGGTATTGATATCAATACTTTTAAAAAATTACTAAAGAAATATAATACAACTAATTATTTTAGCGAGGTTCATACACATGACAACTAAAAAATCCAATTATAAAAAAATATTGAAAAAACTTGTGCAGGAAGAGTACAAAAAAACAATTCAAGAAAACAAAATAATAAAAAGTCTTTTAAAAGAGAACTATAACCATGTTTATGATAATGAACCAGAAATATTAAATATAATTAGAGAAACTGTACAGCAACTACAATTAGACGAACAGGTGCTTCAAGGACGGCCTCGCGATTTACAAACCACAGTTCAAGTATTGAACACACTTATGGACAGAGCAGCTAGAGATCCCTCACAAAAACAAGCTGTTGATCGCGCAGTAAGTAGATTATTAGCAGGCAACCCAGAAGCGCTCGCAGCTTATAATAGACAGGCGCCTGCAGGTAGGGCAATCAGCCAAGCTATGGCGTCGCCTCGACCTGCTCCAGCCGGGGCGCGGCCGCAGACAAACCCAGCTAGATTTCAGACTACCCCGCCAGCTGGGGTCAATCCAGAACGTATGAGTGCTCAAGGTAGAGCAATGCGAGGTGCTGGAGCACAGTATACAACACAAGCACAACAGGCCGCGGCACAAAGAGCAGCGATGACACCAGCAAGAATACCTGGGGGTGTTGCAACAACTGGTGGTGGGCTTGTGCCAACTGCTGGTGGTGCAAACTTACCAGCGCCTGCAGGAGGTCAATTAGCCACTACAGGAGGCCAAGTTGCTAGAGCAGGAGGCGGAATAAGGCCAGGACAACAGAGTGTTAGTACAACGATTGATGGAAGAAGATATCGAGGAAAGATTGTTCAGTATCGTGGCGCGCCGCATATTCAGTATGTTGATAGCGCAGGAAAATTAAGACACACCACTAATCGCAATACATGGGTAAAAAATGTTAATAGAGCAGCTAAACTTAGGCCGCCGGCTGTTGTTCCTGGAGCACCTGCTGCAGCTGCAACTCCCGGTCGAGTTGCTAGTAACGTTGCTTTACGCGCGCAGCATGCCGGTAGAACTCTTGGTTTAAATGCGGCAAGGACTGCAGGAGCGACGGCTGTTCGAACAGTAGGATCGAGGCTTCTTGGTTTTCTTGGTCCTGTGGGTATTGCCTTAAGTGTTGGTATGCTAGCTTACGATTTGTTAGCTGATGATGATGAAGATCCAGAAAGTGTTGCAGACAAAGCAGCGGCTTTGCCTCCAGAACAGAAAAAAGAAATTGTTCGACAAGCACAAGTAAAATATCCTCCTGGTTGCAAAAATCGTGATATGTCTCTAGCTAGTAAATATCAAGGCGCAATGGAGAGGGCCGCTCAAGCAGCAGGAGTTGGGAGTTGGACACAACTTCCATATACGCATCCTGCTCGTGTTGATTATAGAGCATGGTACCAATGTAAGCCAGTGCCAAGTGAGCAAGGCGGTGCCGAAGCACCAGAGGAAGAAGATTACTCAGATTTATTTGGTGGTGATCAGCCAGCGAAAGCTCAAGTCAATCAAGAAGTTATTCAAGACGCTTTTCAGATGTATGAAGCTCTTAAGGGCTTAGGTACTGACGAAGAAGTAGTTTATTCTGTACTACAAAAAAATTCTGACAATATAAGAGATTTATATAATGCTTATAATAAGGTATTAGAGCGGAAGCGTGATACAGAATCTGGCGATCTTATTGATTGGCTAAGAGACGATGGTGAAGATCGAGCAGCAATGATGGTCAAGCGCGCTATGATGGGCGGCTCTTAATTAAATTTTTTAAGGAAATTAATTTATGAAAACTCTAAAAGAAGAAAAATTCTCAAAAGATTACAAGTTGTTTTTAAATGAGCAGGGGACCGAAGCCGCTTTAAGAGCGATGACGGCGACGCAGACTGGAACACAAACTCCCGAGCCCAAGCCTGAACCCGAGCCTGAGCCCGAGCCCGAAAAAGAAAAAACAAAATTAAAAACACCTCCTGGCACAATTGTAAAGAAAAAGAAAGGCGGTGTGCCATCTTACAAAA
>MDSZ01044305.1_pt1 | contig 23052 bp, 15 predicted proteins | sample 811201 | NCBI WGS metagenome assembly MDSZ01 (sample SAMN05326647, study PRJNA326480) | marine metagenome | isolation source: seawater | place: Indian Ocean: North | collected 2010
CCATATGTCCTGGGAGAGATAAGAGAATTGTGGAGTAAAGTTAAGGATGACTTATCATGGCAAGGAAAGAAGCCTTCGGGGATAGCTGGAGTAATAATATATAGGGCATCTCAGAATAGTTCTTCACCTAGAACACAAAATGATGTGTGTAAGGTATCTGGAATAAGCGAAGTGACATTAAGAGGCCTATTGAAGATTTTAAATCAGATGCTTGCTGAATAATATAGTTATTATTTAGTATCTGTATTCTTCATTTTTATATGGACCTTGAACATCTACATTTATGTAGTCAGCTTGATCATCAGTCAATTCGGTGAGTTTCGCTCCAATTTTAGATAAGTGAAGTCTTGCCACCTCTTCATCTAGGTGTTTTGGTAAAGTATATACAATTTTTTCATATGAATCCTTATTTTTCCATAAATCAATTTGAGCCAAAGTCTGATTCGCAAAACTGTTAGACATTACGAAACTTGGATGCCCTGTAGCACAACCTAAGTTTACTAACCTACCAGAAGCTAGAAGAAAAATGCTGTTTCCTTCGGGGAAAGTATATCTATCAACTTGAGGTTTAATATTTGTATGAATAAATCCTGCTTGTTCTAATTGTTCTACTTGAATCTCATTATCGAAATGTCCAATGTTGCAAACTATCGCTTGATCTTTCATTTTCATCATATGTTCCAAAGTTATTACATCTTTGTTACCTGTAGCAGTAACATAAATATCAGCAGTTCCCAAAGTATCTTCAATTGTCAGAACATGAAATCCTTCCATTGCAGCTTGTAAAGCACAAATAGGATCAATTTCTGTGACGATGACTTTAGCGCCTTGTGATTTAAGTGCTTGAGCTGATCCTTTGCCTACATCTCCGTAACCACATACTACTGCAGTTTTACCAGATATCATCACATCTGTTGCCCTCTTGATTCCATCAACTAAAGATTCCCTACATCCATAAAGATTATCAAATTTGGATTTTGTAACCGAATCATTGACGTTTATAGCTGGAAAAAGTAGACTCTCAGATTTTACCATTTGCTGAAGTCGATGTACGCCTGTTGTTGTCTCTTCTGATACTCCATAACATCCGGAAGCTATTTGCGTCCAAAATTTCGGATTTTTAGAATGGACTTTCTTTAGTAATTCCTTAATACACTTCTCTTCACTACTCTCAGAGTTTGTATGGACCCATTCACTACCATGTTCAAGTTCATATCCCTTGTGAATTAGGAGTGTAGCATCGCCACCATCATCTACAATCAATTGTGGACCATTCCCTTCCGGATGAGTAATAGCCATCAAGGTGCATTCCCAGTATTCTTCTAATGTCATTCCCTTCCAAGCATAGACAGAGACGCCTGATTCGGCAATAGCAGCAGCCGCGTGGTCTTGTGTAGAATATATGTTACAGCTAGCCCACTGAACTTCCGCCCCAAGTTCAACTAACGTTTCAATCAGAACTGCAGTTTGAATGGTCATGTGTAATGAACCAGTAATTCTTACTCCCTTCAGAGGTTTTTGTGATGAATATTTCTTCCTAATAGACATTAATCCAGGCATTTCATGTTGGGCTATGTCTATCTCTTTTCTCCCAAATTCAGATAATGATATGTCCGCTACTATGTAAGGAGCTTGCAAATTTTCTGCTGTGGCTTCAGTTACCATGGTTGGAGGCGGGGAACTGGCATTCTTTACTTTATGTATCATTCCATATCATTGTACCAAATATGAAATACACTACGTGTTGCGGATTTTATGCGTCTTCGGGACAAGGTTAGGAAGAAAAGGAGGCCAGTGGTAATCTATGAAATTATTCCACCCAGAATCGTGGACGGAACTATAGAGTCTTATGCTGAAAAAATAAGTACATTATTATCTAGGACTCATATAGATGCGATTAACATTCCAGAAGTGCATTCAGAAAAAACGCGAGGAAATAGGCCTGTAGAAGAGAAACTCAGATCGGAGCCTAGAGAATTTGGGAGATTAATTCAAGATACGGTAGGAATTGAGGCAATTATCAATAGAGTGACTGTAATGAAGGATAGAGATTATCAGCAGAAATGGTTTTCAGAGACATATGAGAAATTTGGGATAGATAATATTATTCTAGTAGGTGGTGAATCTAGTAAAATTAATTATCCGGGTCCGAGTGTCATAGAATCATCTAATCTAATTCGGGATTTGAATAATTCTCAACATACCGATATCTTCTGTGGTGGTATATCTCTACCTTCCAGAAAGTTTGAATCTGAAACTATCTTGAAGAAAACAGTCAGTGGTATTGAATATTTTACAACACAGGTTTTGTATGAGAGCAGAAAAATATGTAAATTATTGAAATATTATCATGAAACTTGCATAAAAAATAATCAATCTCCTAAAAGGATTATACTTAGTTTTGCTCCAATATCAACAAATAAAAATCTTAAATTTCTACAATGGTTAGGGGTTGAAATTCCAGAAAAGACTATTGAGATATTTGAGAACAATGAGAATGATATGTTAGAAAAATCTATTCAATTATCTCTTTCGATTTTAGATGAAATATTCGCTTTTCAATCTGATAATGGAATAGCAGTACCAATTGGCCTAAACATTGAGCACATTATGCACTATAATTTTGAACACTCGGTAAGATTGTTACAGATGATGTCTAAAAAATATAGAAAATATTGTATGGAATCAAAATTATTCGCGTGACCGGATAGTTGAAATCAACTTCCTGCTACGGTACATCATGACATATTTATTTACATCTGAGTCGGTTTCAGAAGGGCATCCTGATAAATTATGTGATCGTATTTCTGACGAAATTCTAGATGCTTGTCTATCAGTAGATAAAGGGGCTAGAGTTGCTGTTGAAACTATGGTTAAAGGTACTGATCAAGAAAGTCACATAATTATTGGTGGTGAAATTACTTTGGAAAAGGGGAAAACTGTTGATTATGAAGCAATTGCGAGAAAAACTGCCTTGGATATCGGGTACAGTGATCATTCTGTTGGCATGAACGCAGGAGATTCTGAACAATGCAAAGTAATTGTACTAATTAGTGAACAATCGAGAGATATTTCTCAAGGAGTGGATGAAGACTCAGGATTACATCTTGAACAAGGAGCAGGTGATCAGGGTCTAATGTTTGGATTTGCAACTAACGAGTCCGAAAATTTTGACAGTCTCAGGGGTGCGTACATGCCCTTACCAGCAGCATTATCTCAGAGGTTAACACTTCAAATGACAAAATTGACTAAAGATGGCGCATTAAGTTGGGCTAGACCGGATTCTAAGAGTCAGGTAACACTCAGATATGATACAGGCGGAATTCCGTCGGCAGTTGATACTGTTGTAATAGCTATACAACATGATGATTTGGCTAAAGAGAAATTTGATGGTGATATTGAAAGAGAACGCGAGTTCATTCGCGATGAAATTAAAAATAAAGTAATTAATCGGGTAATTCCTGAAGAAATTTTGACTGATGAAACTAAGATTATTATAAATGGAACTGGGAGATTTATCTTAGGTGGCCCTCATGCAGATGCTGGACTGACAGGAAGAAAGATAATTGTCGATACTTATGGTGGAATGGGTAGGCATGGCGGTGGTGCGTTTAGTGGTAAGGATCCTAGTAAAGTAGATCGGTCAGCAGCTTATGCGGCCAGATGGGCAGCAAAGCATGTTGTAGCAAGTGGAGTTTCCGATGCCTGTGAGATTCAACTTGCATATGCAATAGGGGTGGCTGAACCCGTAAGTATTAGAGTTAGTACGAAAACTCCAGATGGGGGCTTGTTACACGATGCAAGAGTTTCAGAAATGGTAAAAAATTGTTTTGATTTTAGACCTCAGGCAATAATTAGTAATCTGAAACTCAAGAATCCTATTTATTCTAAGACTGCTGCAGGAGGTCATTTTGGAAGAATGGCAGATAGTGATGGAAGTTTCTCATGGGAAGTTTTGGATGAAGAAAAAATAAATTTCTTGAAAAATAATTAGCATTTTACCGAAAAATACGGGTACATGTAGGCATTGGGGTAGCTGATTAGATATGCATCTAGAGGACCTTTTAGATGAAAGAATTGTAATAATTGACGGTTCAATGGGCACTATGTTGCAATCAATGAATCTTGATGAGGGTTACTTTAACGTAGGTGAATTCCAAAATCATCCAGAACCACTTACTGGGAATTTCGAGGTTCTTAATATTACAAATCCGAAAATAATCAGTGATATTCATTATCAATATCTTGAATCGGGTTGTGATATTATCGAAACTAACACATTTGGAGCAAATTCGATATCACAACAGGAATATAATCTTAGTGACTATGCAGATAGGATGAACTTAGAAGCAGCAAAACTTGCCAGGGATGCAGTTACAAAGTATTTGTCAGTCAATCCAAAAGAAAGTAAATTCATTGCAGGAGCTGTCGGTCCTACGAATAAGACTCTATCTGCGTCTGAGAGCGTAGAAGATCCAACATTTAGGAGTATAAGCTTCGATGAACTGAGAGATGCATATTTCAATCAGGTTATAGCACTGATAGAGGGCGGAGTAGATATTATCCTAATTGAGACCATTTTCGATGTATTAAATGCTAAAGCTGCAATTACGGCGACACTTGATGCATATGAAAGAATGAAAGTTGAGCTTCCAATTATGATTTCAGTTACCTTTGTCCAAGAGGGCAATAATAGAACATTATTTGGTCAGACTGTTGATGCATTCTGGACAACTATTTCACATTGCAATCCTATTTCAGTGGGTATAAATTGTGGATTGGGGGCTAAGTCGATGTCCGCCAATATCATGGAATTATCGAGAATTGTACCAGTTCATACACATTGTTATCCTAATGCTGGATTGCCTAATCCTATGGCTGAGAGTGGTTTTGATGAAACGCCTGAGGTCACATCTAGCGAAATAAGAAAATTAGTTGAAAGTGGGTCTTTGAATATAGTTGGTGGGTGTTGCGGCACTACACCAGAACATATTAGAGAGATTAAATCGGTTGTTGAGAACTTGGATATAAGAAGAGTACCTCTACTCCAATCAGAAACAACTAGAGCTCTAAAGTCTCTAAATTCGAAGATAAAAGAAAAGGGAAAATCTGAAAAGATTGTGATTTCTCATCCTGAAACTACTTTTGCTGGTTTAGAAAATTATGCAATGAATCCTGATTCTAATTTCACAATGATTGGAGAGAGGACTAATGTTACAGGTTCTTCGATATTTAGAAAATTAATTGAGAATGATGATTATGATGGAGCCTTACAAGTTGCAATTCATCAAGTGAGAAATGGTGCAAATATAATTGATATAAATATGGATGATGGGATGCTAAACTCTAAAGAATGTATGATTAAATTTCTTAGACTTATAGCTACTGAGCCTGAGGTGGCTAAAATTCCAATAATGATAGATAGTTCAGATTGGGAAGTAATTGAGTCTGGAGTGAAATGTGTCCAAGGTAAACCAATAATTAACTCTATTAGCCTTAAAGATGGGCAGAAAGAATTTGAAAGAAGGGTGAGATTTGCCAAAAGATACGGGGCTGCAGTGCTAGTAATGGCATTTGATGAATTAGGTCAAGCTGAATCCGTAGAACGTAAGGTGGAGATTTGTGAAAGGTCATATCAGATTATGACAGAGGATATTGGATTTAATCCAATGGACATAATATTCGATCCCAATATTTTAGCGGTAGCAACCGGTATCAAGAGTCATAATAGATTTGCAATGAATTTTATTGAATCTATTCCAAAAATCAAACAAAAATGTCCGGGGTCAAAGGTTTCGGGCGGAATCAGTAACCTATCTTTCTCATTCAGAGGCAATAATTCAATTAGAGAGGCTTTTCATTCGGCATTTTTGTATCATGCTATTCGGGCTGGATTAGACATGGGAATTGTAAATCCTGGTTTATTGGTGCATTATGATGAAATTCCACCTGATCTCCTAGTTTTAGTGGAAGATGTACTATTTGACAAATCAATAGATGCGACTGAAAGAATGATAGAATTCGCTGAAAAATATAATGAGGATTATAAGAATACTAAGGTCACAGTGAAGGATTGGAGAAATGAATCCATTGAAAGTCGTTTAATTCATTCATTAGTTAACGGTATTAGTGAATTTATTCATAATGATATTAATGAAGCAATTGATGCATACAATAGTCCACTTGAGATTATTGAAGGCCCTTTGATGGATGGAATGAATAAAGTCGGAAGTTTATTTGAAGTTGGTAAAATGTTTTTACCCCAAGTGGTTAAATCGGCGAGAACTATGAAGTTGGCAGTTGGTCAGTTGGAGCCTTTGATGAGGGAAAATTCTCAAGAAATAAATTATAGGGGAAAAATAGTAATTGCTACAGTAAAGGGGGATGTACATGATATTGGAAAGAATATCGTCTCCGTGGTAATGGGTTGCAATAATTATGAAGTAATTGACTTGGGAGTGATGGTAAGTGCTGACCAAATCTTAGATGAGGCGAAAAAGGTTGGTGCGGATGTCATTGGCTTGTCTGGCTTAATTACTCCATCATTGAAAGAGATGGCGCATGTAGCCAGAGAAATGAGGAAAAGGAAAATGCAAGTTCCCCTATTGATTGGTGGGGCAACAACAAGCATTCAACATACTGCAATTAATATATCTCCTGAGTATGATAACCAAGTAATTCACATCAAAGATGCTTCAAAGGTAATTTCTGTTCTAAATGATATTTTGGATGAAAAAAGAAATTTAGAATTTTCCAAACGGAACGAAGAATTACAAAAATCATACATAAAAAGAAATAAGGAAATTGTCAAAAAGCCATTAGTAAGTATATCTCAATCTAGGAAAAAAGGGAATAAAATAAAGTGGGAACAGTCGGAAATTGCAACTCCAGAATTTATTGGCCAGAGGTTCATTAAAAGTATTCCTCTTAATGAATTAAGGGAATTGATAGATTGGACATTCTTTTTTACTTCTTGGGAAATTCCAAGAAGATTCCCCAAGGTTTTGAGTGATGAGAAATACGGAGATACTGCGAGTGAGTTATTTAGGGATGCTAATAAATTACTTGATCAAATAATTGAAAATAAATTGATTGAACCATCTGCAAGCTATGGATTTTGGCCGGCGAATAGTGAGGGAGATGATATCATAATTTATTCAAAAAATGGAGAAGAAAAATTCAGATTGAATATGCTGAGGCAACAACAACAAAGGGGTGAATCGGCGCACAACTGTTTATCGGATTTCATTGCCCCTATAGAATCAAAAATAAGTGATTATTTAGGTATTTTTTCGGTCACTTCAGGTAAAAAGGCAGATATTCTTGCTGAAAAATTATTTAGTGAAGGCGATGAATACAATGGAATCATGGCAGGTTTATTAGCGGATAGGTTAGCAGAAGCATCTGCTGAATGGCTACACAAGAGAGTTAGGAAAGAATGGGGATTCCCAGACCCTGATAATACAACGGTTGAAGATTTACTAAATGAGAACTATCGAAGTATTAGGCCTGCTTATGGTTACCCAGCATGTCCCGATCATAGCGAATTGGAAAAGATTATCGATATACTCAAAGCGGATGAAATTGACATGCAATTATCGGAGAATTATGCGATTATTCCATCTTCATCAGTCAGTGGCATTTTTATTTCCAACAAACAAAGCAAATACTTCTCAGTAGGAAGGTTGGGGAAAGATCAAATTGAAGATTACAGTTTAAGGAAATCAATTACTAAAGAGAGAGCTGAAGAATTGCTATTTTCTTACCTAGGATACTTTTGATTTATTTTTTTGTCAACTTGAGGATTGATTCAGAATAATCATCTAGAGGGTCATAAGAGAAATACTTACAAATTTCAGTCCATAAATTGGGATTTATTTCAAATTCTTCCATAATTGTCAAAAAATCATCATTTCCCATCATCTCTAAATAACGTCCATCCAGGTTCAATAATCTGGCATCTTTCACTTTTTGATCGAATGATGATTTACCATGGCCACTGATTTTTCCGAAATTAATATCGGTATTTTCTAAATTAAGATCTGCCATAATTTCGTCTCGAAATTTTCTATCTTTGTTCCATAAGTTGAATAAAATCTTTGATGACCAAAGTTTTTTTTCGTTAACCATCTCTGACGCGTGTTCATTCCAGCAAGTGAGTACGCTGCCAACGCTACTCTTTGTACTGTTAAAGTCATGACCTCGTGACATCCTAATTTTGAACATGGATGCTGCATTGTTTAAAGGATCTCTGAGCAATAAAATCGATTTACATTGAGTTTGATTCACAAAAGTTTCAATTTGTTTCTTCATTCGACTAATTCTGACTGATTCCATACTAATGATTAGCCAGTCTGAATCGTGAAAATTAATCCACTCTCTCTCTGAATAATTTATTCCATCTTTAATTATGGTTTCATCGGAATCTACTTTTTCATTTGAGTTCGAGAAAAAAAACTCGGGGAGTAAATTGTCATGATGAAGCGCGTTAATATGTGTAATTTTTCCACTCAAATTTCCAATCAACCAATTTATGACTCCATGATTGCCGGACCTATGAATACCGAGAAGAAGGATCGTGTTTACCATTAAATATACGTGATGAATAAGTGTTTTGTAGCTTTCTATAACCGAGATGATTTATTCGAAATATTTTATCGGTAATTTTCCAATATCCCTAAGGGCGATACTCCTTGGGAGTTACATGGATGCTAAACGAAAAGTCTTACTTTTAACTGGTCATGCGGTACAGAGTTACAAATCTACTGAAGAGATAAGCTTATCCGAATTATCTACATTTACATCCATTTACACATATTACTTTAGAAAAATTCTAGAAGAGACGGGAGATTTTGATATCACAATTTCTTATTTTCAAGGGGAAAAATATGAAGGTAATTATTACCAAGAAATGAAACTGCCAGAAGTAGAACACACTATTGGTATGCAAAATAAGGTTTTCAAGTCGAGGCCTGAGTTATATGATAGGGTAAAGAAAATTACCAAAGGAAAAATCTGTGCAATTGGAGATCATGATTTACATGTAGGTCCTGAGGACATAATATTCCATGCTAGGGAAACACTTCATGATCCACCTATTCCTCAATCCAGATGGATTGGATGGGGAGGTGACCCATCGATTTTTTATCCGGATAAAAATGATAATTTTCTGACTATATTTGTTGACGGGGTGTATTACGTAGATATTCGTAAAGATGATTTGACAGAAGAGATTCTTAACAATGTTTTAGATAAGCTGCCTGAAATTATTAAACAAAGTAAATTTGAGGGATTTGTATTGAAAACTATCGGCAAAGGAGGTATTGAGGTCATTACAAATGCCAAAGAAGCCCATGATGCGACTCGAGGTGGCAATCCAAGAATACCGTATCCTGAGTTGGCTAAGGAATTGCGTGAATCGCATATTTTTATTTCTGGTCACAGTGAATCAATGGGCCTATCTGCACTTGAGGCAAGCTTGTCGGGGAATTATCTTGTTATTCCGAAAATTTACAGAAAACCATTTATCAAACCGGATTTAACTAAAGATTTGCATCATCTATATGTGGAAGTAGGTGATGAAAATATTGAGATTCCATGGGAAAGAGTTCTGGACAATTTGGATGTAGAAAAATCTGTAAAAATGGCTTCTGATAAGACCTGGAATTCAGTTGTTTCTAGGGTAATTGAGGAGCTTTATCCTACCAAAGAAAGATAGTCAAAGGTGTCGGGTCCAATGGATGTTAGAAAAATTTCCAATGAGTCTTGTTTAGAGTTTCCAGAAGATACTAAGCAAGCGTTTTGGTTGGACTACAAAAGAGCCAGATTTATTGTCAAGAAAAAGGATCTGGCCCTGATTAATTCATACAGATTGGGTGCTTTATGGAATACTTTAGATCCTCTATTTTATTCCTTAGTTTATTTGTTCATTTTTTCAGTTATCAGATATCGACCAGAGCCTGGTAGTTTGATGATTGGATTGGCATTAATCAGGGGATTGCAATCGAATCTAATTTATGGAGCAAACTCAAGCTTGGACTACACTGCGGGCTTGAAGATAGAAAGAGTTAGGACTAGAGCTATAGTGATGGCAGAGTTACTATTTGTCATAAGGCAATCATTTTTTGTGTCAATAGGAACTATCGTAGTACTGTTGTTCATTGATGCAGCCTTATTATTCATTTTTATTTTTCCAATAATATGTATTCTGAATGGTTTGACTTGGTATGCTTTCGGAAAAATTATTTCCCCCTTGGTAGTAAAAATTCCCGATATAGGTAAATTGGTGACTTATTTTGGGAGATTGATGTTTTTCCTGAGTCCGGCACTGTATCCAATTAGTCAGACCACGGGATTGCATAGGGAAATTAGTAGGATAAATCCATTTTCATATTTTTCTGAGCCATCTAGAGCCATTGCATATGGTGAAAAGGGTTACGAATTACTAATGCCAGATTGGGGAGTATTCCTGGTTATATTCATCTTAACTGTATTAACAATAGGCCTTAGAAATATAGATAGGCAGAGGTGGGAGGGTTCAGTTTGGTTCTAGAAAATGCAATAGAAATTACTGGAGTTACAGTAGATTATAAATCTAAAATTAGTAAATTCCTTAAGAAGACAGAAATAAACACTGTTAGAGCATTATCCGGAGTTTCGATTCACGTTCAGAAGGGAGAAATCGTCGCTTTGATAGGAAAAAATGGCGCTGGTAAAACTACCTTATTGAGTGCGATTGGTGGTAATTTGAAACCAGAAGCGGGTACGATAATCACTAATGGTAGGGTTTTTACTTTGAAGGGTTCTAATCCCGGCCTAATTCCTCATATATCTTGCCGGGAGAATATTAGATTGATGTGCTCAATATACGGAATATCAAATGAAGAAATAGATAAAATTGAAAAGGAAGTTGAAGATTTCTGTGAGCTTGGAGATGCTTTTGATAGAAAATATAGTTCACTTTCCTCAGGAATGGCTGGAAGAGTTGGATTTGGATTCACAACCAGTTTGAATCCTCAAATTTTACTAATGGATGAAACTTTGGGGGTCGGTGATGCAATATTTAGAGAAAAAGCCAGAAAGAAGGCGATGGATTTCATGGAGAAGGGAGAGACCATTCTTATCTCAACACATTCCTTAAATCTAGCAAAGTCTATGTGTACAAGAGGGATTGTTTTAGATGAAGGAGAGATGGTTTTCGATGGAAAATCTGAAGATGCCGTGAAGTATTATGTTGAAGAGATAATCAATAAAGGATAGATGATAAAATGGAAATAATTTTAATTGCATTAGGGATTATTTATTCTGTAGTAATTCTGGCGATTTGGGTCATCTCAATTGGCGTAAATGAACTAGAAGTATCTGAAGAAAGTAAGGATCCGCAAATAGGAGTTAGGGAATTCGAGATTATTGATGTTAGTGGTGAAGGTATCATTAGTAATTCGAAACAATCCAAGACTATCGACAAAAAGGTAATGAGTCGATCTGAAATAACTAGAATTACAAAGGCTTTGGAGTTAAATGAGGAAGATTATGTCGTAAATCAAGGATCTGACCTATTAGATATCTTAGAGTCTATAAATCCTGAAAATCTTCAAAATTTGTATCTAAAATCGCAACATGAGAAACTTCAATACTTAGCTAAATTAAGAATTAAACTTCATCCTAGAGAGATTTCAATTAGGCGCATGCTGATAAAGTCACTATACATTAGCAAGAAATATGATGAATGTCAGAAGTATTGTCGTGAATTACTCGTAATTGAAGAGGAGAATATTGATGGGCATAGATATTTGGCTAGGTGTCTAAGGTTACTTGGGAATGAAGAAGAGTCGATGAATCATTATTCAGTTCTGAATGATTTACTATATTATGATCGTGAAACTAGAGTTGCCGCTGTAAGGTATAACATGGGAAAAGAAAAATTTGAAGAGGCACTGGAAATATGTGATGAAATTTTAGAAAATTCTCCAGAAGATCGTCATGCTCTAATCTATAAAGCTAGGACTCTTGATAAACTAAATAGATATGATAGCTCATTGGCTACTTGGGAAATATTGCTAGAATCTGGTAACGATGATCTTGAAGCTCACCTAGGATTGGGGAGAACTTATTATTCGATTGGGATGGATATAGAGTCTCAATATCATCTTGAGCAATGTCTAGAAATAAATCCTGGAGATTCGAGAGCAAAGAGAACTTTGACGCAGGTCTATTCAAGATCTGGCTCTCTATCTGAGGCTTTGGAGATGACAATTGCTCATTGTATTGGAAATCCTGAAGAATTCCACAATTGGGAAAGAAGATTAGTACTCGAATTTAGAATTGGTAATGAGAATATAGAAGAGATTTTTGAAGATATTATTGCTTTGAATGGTGGGTCGGTTATTGGATATTCAATGGCGGCATCATTGGCTGCTGATTTTCTATTCCTAGATAAAAGTATAGAGATTATCGATAGGGGGACAAGTGAATATTGGGACAATCCAGTATTCTATTTGGAAATGTCCAGAAGTTTTGGAATCATTGATGATTTGACACTCCAGTATAAATTCTTAAAAAACGGAATTGATATCTGTAAGGATAATGAAGCTATATTGGAAAATCTTGATTCATTACATGGATTCATGAATATTGTTGGAATTTCTGCTGAAAGATTGGAACATAAAATCATCTCTGGTGAAACATTTACTAGGACTGGTGCCGTAATTGATAGGATAATTCAGCTTTCTGCGAGACAAATTAATGAATCGTGGAAAGAAAATAAAAGTGTAGCTATGATTTCTTCATCACTTGGCAGAGGAGGGGCAGAAAGGCAGGTTGTTTCATGTTTAAAGGGCATAAGCTCCGATTCTCAGTGGAATGATGTAAAATTATTTTGCTATAGATTAGACACTTCCGGTGGAAGATTCAGTACTTACAAGGATGAGGTAGAAGAATTAGGAATTGAAATTGATGAATTCGGAAATAAAGCTTCTAAGGATGTGCAAAGTTATGATTTCGATAGATGGAAAAAGCTGATATCTTTATTGCCAGATAGAATCAAAAAAACTGTCATTCCATTATATCACAGATTTATGGAATTTCGGCCTTCAATAGTCCATTCATGGCAGGATGGGATGAACATTAGTTCGTCTATTGCGGCAATAATTGCGGGAGTTCCGAGAATTGTTTTATTTGCAAGATCTCAAAGACCGGATAAGAAAACAGTATTGCATATCAGAAGAAGAGGGTATCTAAGGGATGCTTACCAAACCATATTGCAGGAAAAAAAGGTGACTTTAGCGCACAACAGTTTTTCTGGTTCCGATAGTTACAAAGAATGGTTAGAGTCTGATGAGTGGGATTTCCCGGTGATATATAATGGAGTAGATTTTAAGACCCTAGAAAATGAATCTAACATTGAAAACGTCGATACTATCATCGAAGAATATGGGCTTGATGCCGCAGAGAAAATTATTGGTTCGGTATTCAGAATTGTAGAAGAGAAGAATCCCCGACTTTGGATTGAAGTTGCATCGAAAGTAGTTAGTAAAAATCCGAATGTTCACTTTATACTAGTTGGGGGCGGGATGCAACTGGATTTGATGAGAGAATACGTAGAAGAGTTGAATATATCAGATAGAGTACACTTGATAGGGCAATCCAAAGATGTCGGGTCATGGCTTGAGAAAATGGATTTATTTTTCTTGACTTCAAAAGTTGAGGGTTTGCCCAATGTATTAATTGAAGCCCAGGGTTTCGGAGTACCGGTGATTTCCACTAATGCTGGTGGTTGCAAAGAGACTTTTGTTGATGGAGTAACTGGAGAATTAATATTAGAAGAAGATGCAGAAGAAATTACTAATATAATAATTGATTGGCTCGGGAGGAATGAGAAATGGTTAGACCGTGCATCTGAAAAATCTAGAATAAATGCAGTAAAGAAGTTTGGAATAAGTAGAATGTATGATGACCTAATCAAAATTTATGATTTATAATAGAAGTTGGTGATTTCATGGAAAGAAAATTACATACAGTCATGGTCACGGGCGGGGCCGGTTTTATTGGGTCTCACATTTGTGATAGATTAATCGGCATGGGGATAAAGGTAGTTTGTGTAGATAACTTGTTCTCAGGATTTGAAAAAAATATTGCGCACCTAATTGACAATGAAAATTTTAAATTTATAGATACCGATATCTCGAATTATAATGAGTGTTTTTCGGCGATGGAAGGTTGTGATGCGATTTGTCATCAAGCTGCAATTGGTTCTGTTCCCAGATCTATAAAGAATCCGGTTAGGACGAATATTGCGAATTCAAATGGTACTCTGAATATTTTTCAATCGGCTTTTGAAAGGGGAATAGAAAGAGTAGTTTTCGCATCAAGTTCATCAGTTTATGGTGATGAGCCAAATCTCCCAAAAATAGAGAATAGGATTGGTAATCAATTATCTCCATACGCAGTGACAAAAAGAGTTGGAGAATTATATGCATCTGTTTTCACTGATCTTAAGCGGATTGAAACTATTGGGCTTAGATACTTCAATATCTTTGGGCCTAGGCAATCTCCCGAGGGTGCTTATGCTGCAGTAATCCCAAAATTTATACAAAAGATAATGAAGAAAGAAAGTCCTATATTTTTTGGTGATGGAATGCAATCCAGGGATTTTACATATGTGTCAAATGCTGTTGATGCCAATATTCTAGCATTGACAACCGGAAATAAATCTGCATATGGTGAAATTTTTAATATTGCATGCGGTGAAAGTTTAACATTGATGGAAATTTTTAATATTCTAAAAGACATTATGTCTGAAAAAAATCCGGCCTTCTCGGAAATTGAACCAATCCATGAAGAAGAGCGAGAAGGTGACGTAAAACACTCAAAGGCTGATGTTTCGAAAGCTGGTGAATTGTTAAACTTCTATCCAAGAATACTAGCTCGTGAAGGATTAGAAAAAACAGTTAAATCATTTTATGAGTAAAAATAGGTAATTCCATGAAAGTTGATGTTATTCAGGCTGGAAATAGTCTAGAATTTAAATTCGGAATTGAGAAGGATGATAAAATTACTCCAAGTGAAAAATTTCGAATGGGCAGTAAAAAATGTGAATTTATCCTACCTGATAATGTTACAATAGATTCTATTCATCCCGATCATTTGGCCTTGGTTTCAATAATGCTATCTTTCCCATTCATTGGTAAAAAATTATCATTTCCATTTCCGGTTTCCAAGAGATTTCATAAATCTACAGAAGTAATTACAAAATTTTCAACCGGACCAGTGGATATTGAATTGGAGCCCTTCGCTTCACCTGAGGTTTCTAATCCAGGGCTAGCCCTAAGTGGAGGGGTGGATTCTATTGCTGCCCTTGCCATAATGCCTAAGAATACGGTTAGTTTCTTTCTTGATAGGCCAATTAGAAAAAGATCCTTGTACGACAAAGACGCTGCTCATAAAACATGTAAAGAATTATTGAAACTGGGGTATGACGTATTTTCTATAGAAACTGACCTAGAATACATTAGAAATCCAGTGGGGTTTCCAGTAGATGTAGCAAACTCTTCACCTGCAGTTTTATTGGCTAAATCTCTTTCAATTGATAGTATTGCATTCGGAACAATTATGGAATCAGCATATGGCATTGGGCATTCAAAATATAGGCACTATCCTGAAGGAAGTCATTTTTCATTATGGGGGTCATTATTTGAGGGAGCTGGCATTCCATTGAATCAAGTTGTTGCAGGAATGAGTGAGGTTTCTACTAGTAAGATAACTATCGATCATCCACTGGGAAAATTGGCTCAATCATGTATTAGAGGAAAGTGGAAAAAGCCATGTTTAAACTGCTGGAAGTGCTTTCGAAAAGTATTATTGGAGGCTTCAATAAAATCTGAAAAACTGTTAGATGAGGAAATAGATAAAATGTTTAAAATTCCAGAAGCTAGAATTAATCTATGTAAATTCCCAATTAAACATGAAAATATACTCACATATATCACGTCAAAGTATCAAGGTCGTAATTCCAACATGAAATTACTCAGAAAAAGAGTCAGAGGAGATTTATTGTCTTTAGACTGGTTAGAGAAATGGAATCCAGAGTCTGAATCACTAATATATCATAAATATAGAAATGAAATTATAGGAAATATAAAAAAATTATTGAGGGTTATGGATGAAAATGAGGTCAAAACTATGAAATCTTGGGATATGAGTGATATGTTGAATGACAGTAAATTTATCAAATTAGATGAATTAATGAATAAGGAATTCTCAAAGAAATTTAGATTATCATTCGACTGAAACTAATTCAAGAATCTGTTTAGCGACTTGTTGAGCTCCATTGGGTTTCTTCAGACTTTTTCCAGAATCAAGCATTTGATATCTAATTTCGGGATCTATTATTTTTTCAATGTGAGATTTCATCCTTGGCTTTGTAACATTTTCCTCTACAAACATGAAGCCTAAATCACTTGCAACATTTGCCCTAGAATTCTGATCATCCATTCCAGTTTTCGGGTTTGGAATACAAATACATGGAAGGGAAAAATGTACAGCCTCATGGAAAGAATTGTACCCTCCAGATATTATCCCAAAATCGAACGAACTGATATATTTTGAATTGGGATAATCCCTAATTACACGGACTTTATCAAAATCGCTAACCTCAATCCGTGAACCCAATAGAGATTCCCCTAGAACCGTCCAAATTCCAAAATCATCTAAGGTACTGAGGATTATGGAGATATCTGAAAAAATATCGTTGATTTTTCCGGCCCCTAATTGGACGTAAGAAACTAGTTCATTTTGTGGAATTCCTAATCGAGATTTTAGTATATTACTTGGGAGAATATCATCTTCATCTAAAAGAACAATAGGGTCGCAATGAATAGTAGAAATTTGTAATTTCGCTTCATCTTTAGATTGTTCAACACTATCTCCCGGCCTTACCAAATAATCGAAAATCTCGAAGCTATCGACGGGTACATTGACTGCATTTTTTTTGAAGGACCCCCTTCTGACCCAAATTCTACTAATATCATCTCGACGATTGATAGCATTTAGCATCCCCCGGTAAGGATATGAACCATCAAAAATAAATGCCTTAGGGCGATGTATGGCAAAAACATGAGAAAGTAATTCTTCGACCATGGAATTCCATGTACTAGTATTCATATTTCCGAAATTCTTTCTACCGGGCAGATGATATGCTGGAAATCCCTCTTCCTTCAGCAAATGGAGAGTAGGCATAGTAGTGAAAAAAATAATTTCTATTTGAGGCTTAGTTTTCTTTATTCGTTTTGCAATTGCGAGTAATCTAGTAAAATGTCCAAATCCTACGCCATTAGTGGGGAAGAAAACTATGCTTTCTCTGGAGTTTGATTCATAGGAATAAGGAGAAGAGTCATTATATTTTGTAGAATATCCTAATCTTTCTCTTACCACCTTAAACATAAGGATTAGAATACTTATGGGCAGCCATAAAAGTTTCCAAGGCTTCTCTGCTGATTTTATGAAAAGAGTACTCAGTCTGAAGGTTGGTGAGGAGCGGATTCTTCCTAATTCTCTCTTGTGTTTCTCAGATATTTTATCGGTGTCGGTCAGAGAACCATACTCATTATCGTTGGGTTCACCGACCATAATACATCCAAAAGATAATCATATTTCACCATTACCGGTAGGTAACCATCATAATTGAAAACGGAGCGGGTTTAGATTAATATCGGGGATTTCTTATGATTGATGATATTAAGATAATTGATAAGAAAATGCTTGAAATTGGCCATGAAAGACTGAATCAGATGGGTGCTAAAGATGGTGGACTTTACGGATATTATTCGACTAGAATTGATAATAAGTCGATGTTGAACAATGATGATGAAGCTATATTAGAGTACCTTAATTCTAAAGAATCTAAATCAAGTAAGATTTTGGAAGTTGCAGCTGGATGTGGCCAAGTTAGTTTCTGTCTAGAATCTCTTGGATTTAAAAACGTTGAATTCTGTGAATTCGACAAGAGAAGACTTGATTTTGGTAAGGCGATAGCAAAAGGATTGAACTCAGAAATTAAAATCCATGGTGATGATTATCGGGAATTAGACTTGAAAAGTTATGATTTGATATTTGTTGTAAATGCAGTTTCATCTTCATTGGGTGGAAAGGATGCTGAATTATTGGAAAAAATAATCATTTCGGGGATTGATGTCATTCTGAAATATGGATATTATGGAGCGGATAATGAGGTTTTTGAGCTATTGGATGAATCTGAAGGTTTAGAATATAAGGTAATTTTTTCCACTAATCAGGAATTTCGTAGATATTCGGTTTCTAATAAAATAACAAAAATCGAAAAGAATATTTCTGAGAAAAAGGTTGAGACCAAAAAGAAAGTCGAAGAAATTCAAAAAGAAGCAATAGAAATGGCGAGAGATTGGGGTTACTTTTCGGGCTCAGTTAAACAAAGATCTGATTTGTGGAAAGGTAAGAAAATTTTGGATCTCGGAATGGGTGGAGGTCCTCATTCTTTGTCATATATCTCATTAGGGGCTAAAGCATATTTCGGAGTAGATCCAATTGCTGGAACTGACCATGTAAGGGATTTTCGATCTAATAAGGATCCAAGTATTCCACCATACCATCCTTTTCCTTTTTCAACTGAAGAGATGATGGAGTTATTTCCTCAAATTTCAATTTATTCAGATATATTGGAAAATGTTTCCAGTGAAATAAAATCTAAGGCTCCAGATATTGTTATTTTGTCTGCAGTAACTGAACATCTACAAGATTTATATTCTGTATTTAGTAGTATTTCGGATGTATTATCTAAGGGATCTTTGATCCATCTAACTCATAATAACTACTACTCTTGGACTGGTCATCATGAGAATCCACGAACTCCTGAAAATTGGGATAGGAAAAATGAAGCACAGAACAAAGTGGTAGATTGGAAGCACTTGGATCCAAGTCACCACAGATATAAAGATTTGAATTTGAACAGAGTTAGATTAGATGATTTTAGGAGATTAATTGAAAAATATTTCGAAATAGTTCAATGGAAGGAAGTAATTATTGCCAAAGAAAGACTTACAGATAAAATAAGGAAAAAATACAAGAAATATACTCTCAGTGAATTATTAGCAAATGTGGTTCACGTGACGGCCAGAAAGAGAGAAAAACCTCTGGATGATGATTTGAGTGAAATCCAATTCCACCACCCAGATGATGATTACAGGAGTAATGAAGACTTTACTCATCAAGATATCAATAATTATGAGTTTTTTAACCAGGTGATGTTTTCATCTACAGGCGATCTAGCCACTCACTCCAATAACAACCACTCTGGGGATAGATTATTTCGGACCTTAGAAAAGGGAGATAAAATCAGGATGCGGAAAGGGGTTGAATTTTTAGAAATTGAGTTTGATGAGCTGGATTTAGGATTCGGAAAGTACTCTAGGGCGAAAATTAAAGATGACATTCCAGAAAGGATAATAAAAGAAAATTATAATTTATGGACTATAGAAGAAATTGTTAGAAATGACGAAGTAATATTGATTGATAAACCTCTAGATATAGGTTAATCCCTTGTGAAATGAATCATATTCACTCTTCCAGCTTCAAAAAATTTACATTTCTTGGAAAAACCTAATTTAATTATATCCTGTTCTAATTCGTGTCTTTCTTGCTCGTCCCTGACGATTCCAAAGGATCCAGTATCAATAATTAGATGGTCAAATTTTGAAAATTCGGACATTATTTCTTCCATATTTCTAGCAGTATGTCCTGATACTACATTTGTAGAAATAAGTATCTTTACTTTGGAATCTAGTTCTTCCAAGTAGTTTGGATATTCGCCATAATTATATTTCAAACTACCTTGATCGAATCCATTCTCTTGAGCTATGTCGGATGCTAAATCTTTCATAGTAATGCTGAATGAAAATCTATCTCTGTCTGCTTCAATCCCAATACACTCATAACCTGAGAAACTTAACAAAAGTAGGCCAGTACCAAGTCCAGGTCCAAATTCAATAATTCCTGTATCTTCAATGTCTGCAAATTGCATCAAACAATATTGTAGAATTACAAGGTCGACGCGTGAGAAGAAAATCTGATGCTGCTCAAACCGAGCAATGTAATATCTTCCCAAAACCTGCCAATCATTCATATCTGTTATTTTATTCAGAAGTAGTTTCTCAATGAAATCATATTTTTCTCTTCCATATCCCCTTCCAATTCCACCTTCGACTCCTGAAAATCTCCTACTGTCCACATGAATAGAATTAATTTCACCTTGTTCGAGGAGTTTTTGTAGATTATCATCTATTTGATATAATTCATCCATGACTTCATTGACTGTTGAAAATTTCAGTTCTACTCCTGATGTGTCACAAACCTCTTGTAACTTTTCAAATATTTGAACAATTTCAGGGTGTTGATGGGGATAACCATGTGGATTCTTATCATATTCACCATGCATTGAATGTGCGTGAGTTTTGATGAACATTTTATTCTCAATCACATATGCCTTGGATATCCAATGCGTGAGGTACTCATACCAGTCTCCAATGATATCTGCAACTTCTTTAGCTCGATAATCTAGTGAAGAGTGTTCGTAATCTATTTCTTGATTCCAAATTAAAAATCTTCGTTTATCATTAATCTTGGGCAAGAAACCTATTGGTGTTGGGTCTGATTCGGGAAATTCATAACATTTCGGAGCTAAGGAAGGAATTATTGTAAATGGCTCCTTAACTGACGGATTTACCCAAGGCCTACCTGCAGGCATTGTAAAATCCGCAATACAACCATTTCTCATCAGAATTTCTATTTCGTCAAGATTATTACAAATCTGTGGATCGCTTGCATTTAAAGCCCATACTCCATGAACGAAGGACCAATTTTTCAGTTCTTCACCTGTCTCATTGTGAATCTGATTCAAGAGTAAAGATATGGATAAGTCCAATCTTTTTGAGTCCTTTGAAGGGGAATTGGGGCTATCTTCGAATTGATTGTCGTAAGCGAAATAGTGGCCTGATGTATATCTTTCGTGGTGCACATGTAAGTGAATTTCGTGACCGGAATTTTCAACAATTCCCTTCATTACACCCTTAATTTCATCCGTCAGCATCTTTTTTTGGGGATGAAATATTATCCCGTCCCCGGGTATAGATACTACATCTTCATATGCAGATTCTGAAGAACGTGGTAGATGCGCTAGAACTGCTTTGTAGAAAAGAGATAATTTCCTGCTGTGTGGGAACTTTTCCATTTCACTAAGAAATTTTTCGATTCTACCTAGGTGATAATCTAGCTTACCATCATACCATGGCTCCCAATGATCTGTGTGAAAAATATGAACTTCATCAACTTCTCTGGAATCCAATAGTGATGAAAGTAACTCAATTTCTACCATCTGAAACACCTATGTCTATAAGTTACTCAGATATCTACTTTAAGCCTTCGATCTTCCTCTTTTGGTGGTTTTTGTGGTCTTTGCAGAAGTTCCGCTGGTTTTTGGTTCTCCAGAAATAATTTTCATAATTTGGTGTGATGTTTTTAGAACCCAATCAAGTCTGCTTGTACCAGGATGGAACATTCTGTGGACTAAATGCCATCCGTTGTCAACTGAATATTTGTGAAGATCCCACATTTTGGTTCCTTCCTCTTCGTCAAGCCAAAATGTTATTCTAAAGTCATCTTGAATTAATTGTATGCTATTAGCTTGGATTTTATAATTTAATGCGCTCCAACCAAGTTTCTCGGCACTTTTTGAAAATGATGGGGGCAATGATAATCTGTCAGGCATGATACAACGAAGAGAGTTCCAAATATAATTATTGGCAGAGAGGTCAAGATTTATTCTTGTTGATAACAGGAATATTCGTAGGAAATTTATCTTAATTGATAGTATTTTCACGGGTGTCCAATGCCAAAATACTTCCATCCCATTTTTTCGAGATTATCTTTATCGAGAGCTCTTCTACCATCAAATATTACAGGATATTTACTTGTATGAAGTAATTCTTTCCAGTCTAGTTTGATAAACTTGTCATGAGCAGTTGCTAAAATTACAATATCGAAGTCATCTAATTCAGATATGTTATTAGTAAATTCTACCCATTCTGGACAGTCATGCCCTTCTAGATATGGATCGCAGACTACAGGCATAATGTTGGATTGATGTAATAGATGAGTAAATTCTTGAATGGGAGTTTCGCGCACATCTCCCGTCTCGGGCTTATACGAAAATCCAAGTACCAAAGCTCTCTTTACCTTGATATCCATACTCTCAATTATAGTCATGAGTTTCATGAATGAATGGCTTGGCATTTTTTCATTTATCTCTCTGGCTGATTTACTCAATTTTGACTCCAGTCCTAATTCTTTGGTTAGTGAAATATAGTAATAAGGATCTACAGGGATACAATGCCCTCCTACGCCAATTCCGGGAGTGTGTCTGTGAAAATTCCATTTCGTGGATGCAGCTGATAGTACCTGTTCAACGTCTACTCCGATTTTTGGTAGAATAATAGATAATTCATTTATGAAAGCAATATCGATATCTCGTTGCACATTCTCGATTAACTTGGATGATTCGGCCACTTCTATTGAACCCACATAACTTGCTCCAGCAGATGTAATTGTGGAGTAAATCTCCGCTAGAAATTCACCTACTTGTTTTGAGTCACTTCCAATTATTCTGGCAACTGAATCTACAGATTTTGTGGGATCTCCAGGACTTATCCTTTCGGGTGAATATGAAAAATGTAAGTTTTCGTTTTCCAAAATACCGAGATCATTACATATTTCATTCATTATCCTTCGAGTCACCCCTGGATAAACAGTACTTTCCAAAGTTACAATTGTCATTGAATCTAAATCGACCGATTCAAGAACTGATCTGCATGCTGAATTTACATATTGTAAATCTGGCTCCTTGTCATCACTGACTGGAGTAGGTACCGTAATCAGAACTACATCTGAATCGGGAATAGTAGAACTGAAATCGTTGGAAACATGCCACCTATTGCTTTCAACTGGAATTTTGAGGTCTATTCCTTGATC
>MDSZ01107198.1_pt1 | contig 23041 bp, 11 predicted proteins | sample 811201 | NCBI WGS metagenome assembly MDSZ01 (sample SAMN05326647, study PRJNA326480) | marine metagenome | isolation source: seawater | place: Indian Ocean: North | collected 2010
AATTACCTCAATACATTCCTGCACTAGATCCTAATTACAGATCGTTATTAGCTCAAGATTATCATGTGTTACCATATATTAAAACCAACAATACATATTGTGGTTCAGATCAGAAAAATAAACAAGTTTTCTTTAATGGTAATATCATCAAAATGTCTCAATTTAATACTATTAAGTCATTCTTACTTGAAGAGGATGAATTTATTATAGATAAATTTAATAGTGTTAATATAGCCGATAGTGGTGTGTCTAAACATCTTAGTAAATTTAATGCAACTAGTGAATCAAACATAGTAAGTGGTATAGTTATAGAAGGAGACAGAACTATTCCTCCTAGACCTGGTGATGTAGCTTGGGATCTAGTTTATGAAAATTCATTTAGACACAAAACACCTTTAGGTGTTGCTCATGATCAAGCACTACCAAACAAAGGTATTGTAGAATTTACTAAGTCTACGTCTGGTTTCTTTAATGTGTTAGATTATAACAATCTTTATTATCACACTTATGGAGGCACAACTTCTCACTATCCTCTTGATAATACAGGAGCATCCGTAGCTGCTGCCCAGACAGGAACCTATAGTGTAGTATTTGATACAGATACTTGTATGTCAGGTACTTTATGCGTAACTGTATCTGGCATTAGTACAGCACCATTTACTAATGTTGCTGCTGGTAAGACTATGTTCTTTGATTTTGATGATGAAGCACCCAGCTTAACACAATCATATCCAATTAAAGATGTCATATCTCCAAATGCTTTAACGATAAGCCCTGCATTTGATGCTGACATGATTAATAAATCTGGGTTAGTATATATTATTGATAGTACCCAAAACATTAAAAGTCATCTTAATCCTAATGTAGATAATGCATTTACTTTATCTGAAGGTAATATAGACGGATTATCGTCTACATCGAAGAAAATTTTAAATTATTTTGATAATGACAGTAAAAGATGGAAGCATACAATACACCTGCAAGGAGATCAGCCTTCTCCAACAGGACATACTATTAAGTTAGGTGGACCAAGTGAAACAGAAAGCACTTTGTACTCTATATTACCTAGCCCAATTAATATTAGTGGTATTCAGTATAGATTTAATGATAGCGATGATTTTGCTGATATAAGTAATAATAGTTTGAGCATACCTGACAATGTAAATCAAGTGATGTTTAAAGTGACTACTACAAATGGAGATTTGAGTTTATTCGACAAACCAAGGCATTCTATTCCTAAAGTTTCATTGTCCGGTATTGGTATTTACCAATTAGAATTTAATGAACCAGCAAGTTTTGGTTGGCACGGTAGTGGCTGGAACATAGGATTAAAATGGAATCCACCAAAAGAAGATTATACTAATAAAGATATTATTGTTAGAACATCAGATCTTACTGGTGATGCTGACCAAACTATCTCGATTTCTAAATACAAGATTCCAAATATTACTAGCTTCTATCCCACAGGATATGTAGCCAGTGGTAATATGTGGGAAGTTGGTTTTGATATTACTAAATTAGATGTTAATACAAAACTTACGAGTAATGAATTGTTTTTAGAGTTAGCTAATATGCCCGATTCCAGTAATTACGCTAGAGCTTATGCAGATGCTACATCTGTTGTATTCTCTGGCGATACTAGGGGTGCAAATACAGGTATCTACAATCTACAATTAACAGTTAAAGATTTGACTACAACACCTTACACTACTCTTGGTGTTGTTACAGGAGTGCTATCTGTCTTAGATCATATAGCAGACCGCCCAGCATATAATGTTGAATTTAATAACTTCTCTTCTACCTATTATTTAAATACAGATCAACAAGATAAGGTTAAGTTCTCAATACCTGCATTATTAGGTCCGACATCATCAGAAGTAACAAATAATTTAAATATTACATTTAATACTGATGCTGAATATAATATATCCTTAGATAATGCTAGCTACAATTCCAACACAAAAAGATTTGATATTACCGCAACTCCACAAACCACAGGAGATTCACCTGTATATAGAGATGATTCAGGTAGATTTGTTAATCAATCTGTAAGCGTTTCAATTAAACAGGCTGTTTATGATGAGTTTGGAGGATATACATATCAAACCTATAGTCGTAATATCGGTTTTAATACCATATTTTATAAGAACGTAGTATTTGAAGGTATACCACAAACTACTACCATACCATTCACTACCAATGAACCTTGGTCTATGGAATTCTATATTGTTAGTGGTATTTGCGAACACGATGCATCAAACATTCCAAATGCAAAAATCTTTAACGCTCCAAATCTAGGAACATATGACTTTGAAATTCCACAATACAACTTAACCTATACTTACGAAACAGGTATTAAGAAATGGAAAGTAGCAGCAGTAGCTAATAAAGATGCTTTAGGTAGATTTATAGCGGAAACTGGATTGTATCCAATATCTATTTACATAGATGATGAATATTCTAGTAACACGACAAATGATGACTATTCTATATCTTATGATTCATTTACTAGAATGAAAAATATTTCTGCTGATGTTTATACAACTCCTGACAATGAATTCTTTACTAAGGCTGATATTTTTGATTTAAATGAAAATCAGTCTAATCAAATTTCATTCCCAGCATCTCTAAAAGAAAACAGTATCACTTTACCAACAGATAAAACAGTGCGTAAATATGATAGGCATTTAAATATTTGGACTAACTCATACACTTCTGATGCGATGACAGATAAATATGATGCTAGATTTAATTTGACAGGCGATACTATAACTGTAGACTGCAAGGGTATAGGTAAAGATAAAATTATAGCTGTTGCTAAATTAAGCACTATGGAAATCGAGAGCAACGAACTTGATGGTATACCACTTAAAATAACTGGCATACTTGGATATACTCCCGGTGGTGCAATTAATGTCGATCAAGGTGACGATTCATGGGAGTTACAGTTTAAAACTATTGGAGGTTTAGCACATGCTAATTATCCTCCTACTATTATTCTTACAGATATGCCTACGTTCTGTACTGGTTATAATCCTCTTATAGAAACACAATTACAGTGCCTGGTTAAAGCTCCTACATGGAATCCTGGAGATCAAGGTGGTTCTTGGAGCTATCACTTCTCTGGTCTACCTAGTTGCGTTTTATTAGGTAGAAAAGACTTTACAATTACAGCCATAGATACTGATACAAGCCTATTACCAGAATCGCCGTATTTACCTAACACTGACCAAGTTCCATTTGCATTTAACTATATTGAAGGATCTTTTGACGGAAATCCGCCAACAATAACTATCAATGATAACTATGTAGGTATGGATAAGATGCTCCCATTCTGCAATACTTACTATACAAAACAGTTAGATTTTAAACCGGGAGGCGAAGCATTATGCACTAATGTAACAGGTATTAAGAGCTATTCTGTTTCGGGTTCTGTGCCACCAGGATTGAGTTATAGTCAGTATTTTCCAGAAAATGCCAATACACCGGTTGCTCCTTACTCTAATATGGGTCATGGCTATCTTAAGGTTGAAGGTTATCCAACAACTTTTGCCAGTGGAGGAGCATATGCAGAAAAACTAACGTTAACTGTAACTGATGCTAGAGATAAAACAGCAACTCAAACTATTACATTTACAGATGCTTCAGTACCAAATGATCCTGATATTGGGATGACGGTTTACTTTAAAGATGAAAATATTGCTGTGTCACCAAAATCTGGGTTAGCTTTAATTAAAGACAGAAGTCAAGATGTTGGCAGACCTCCAACTATTGTAGAAGCATTAACATGTAGAAGTGTTTTGCCTCATAATAAATGTGGTGTTAGTGAAATACTATTTTCTGGAACTGCGGTAACAAATGATTTAAGAATTTATATTATTCAATCAGGAGAAAATCTACAAACCAACCAACAAATTTCTAGTGGTGATGAAATATATATCGCATTTGATTCACATAACAATGGTAATGACGGAAGCTACAAACTGTTTAGTGATGATACGGGAATCCATATTACTGGATCAGAATCACTACAAAATCCAAGTCAGGTTGCACCTATTACTGGAAATGCTCAAATACTCAAGGGTCAAAGTGAATCTTTAAATCTTTCAAATTTTGATACGTTTTTTGAGGGTAATATTGTTAGTAGTACACAATATTGCATATTGGGTGGAGGAGTAGCTACGCAAGGTAAAGACCAACCAGCTGGTGGAGGCAATACCAAACGTGGTTTATTAGGTGCTATGCTTCCTTCATTTAAAGCTTCTCTTACTGGATTACAGGCATTTGATTCATTCAGCGATTTGAGAATAGATAGAGTTAATTCAGATGTAGATATTACATCTAGCGTATCATGGTCTGATTGTCACCAAACAGGAGTATTATATATTTCTGGTATCGCTGTGCCAGAAATACATGCAGAGGTAGTCGACCCCCCACCAGCTCAAGATTATTTCTTCTCATTCAACGGTATTAGATTTGCTTTAGCTACTAGACTTGCATATGGAGATACAGAATCTCAAAGATTAATACAAGGCAATAGTAGAAGTGCAAGTCTTGGCTACGACATTATCGATATGATGTCCGGTGTTTCTATACAAAATGGCACAGTTGGTGCTGGTAGTAGTTTTGATACTAGAACTCTATCTAGAGAATCAGGTACTGTATATAAATTAACTATATCTAAAGATTCTGATGTCTTTCCAACCTACGATCCATTAGCAACCCCAGAATCATCTAATGATTATGTATGGATACATAAGGGTGATAATCTTACTACTGTGCCTACACAAAATACTTTTCCTCCTTTAAATATTGTCGGCTTTGATAGCGTATCTGTGATTAACAGCTTAACAGATGGTGATCCTAATGGTGTTGTTATGACTCCATTAATAGGTATAGCTGTTGGGGGATATGTTCCAACAAGTGCTGGAATTGGGGAAGCTATTCCTTACTCTCACTCTGGTAATGGTGTTGTTTCTGGTTTATATAGCATGGAAACATTTTTGCCTAAGATATCAGGTATTATCCAGAAAGACTTACTCAAACCTACTACTACTGGCCTTAGATCAGATTATACTTATAGTGATACTACCTTAAAAATTTCTGGTGTCAATCCTAGTGTTGGAGATATGATTAAAGTTGAATTCTATACCAATCCCGCATTTGGTAATCCAGAGTTACAATACAGTGATACAATTACAGTAGCAGCTAATAATATTGATGGTGACTATCTGTCTATTGTTACTAATTTGGGTGGTTCTAATATTTCTAATGGCAAATCTACAGTAGATTTTCGTTCTATAATTCAAGATGTAGATTTAACCAACAATGAATTACTGGTTAGTGGTAACTTTACTTATACTGTTGGAGATAGCATAGGTGTGGATAAGGACAGATTTACATCTACAGATTTAAATTTACTAGAACACAACGGTTATGTTTCTGTAGCATCTGGTGATGGAAACTTAGTTTATCTAGGAAATACTGCTGCTGGTACTGGATGGCTAGAAGGATTTAATAAGAATGATTACGTTAAAGTTTACGAAAACATTGATGACAATATTAAAATTATGCCATACAATATTGTATACAATACTGAGGGTAAATACACATTCCAGATTACAGGTAGATCTAATACTAGAGAAAATGAAGATTTAATCTACAAGATTGCAACAATGGATAATATTGATACCCCAGTATTTGATACTGTCTCATATCCACATGTTGGTTTATCACCTAAAAAGTTCTTTACAAATCATGTACTACACGTTAATAAGCCTATAGCTATTGTCACAGGAACAGTCAATAAAGTTGGAGATGATTTGACCTTTAGTATTTCTGGTGGTAAGAGGCCATTATACAATCATAGTCCAGATATTCAAATTGCGGCTGGTATTGGTGGCGATTTTGATTACTGTGGATTCCTAAGACACACAGTTGGCACAGGTAGTATTATTGAGGATCAATATAATAATACCACTGATATGTTAGATGTTAAATTAACTTTAAGCTCTGATTATGGTATTGATTGGTCAGTACATAACACTGTTAAAATTCAGGTTTCAGATGAAACAGGTACAGATAACTACACTTATGTTTATTAATTATGGCAACTTTAAATATTAACCCACAATCCGAACAAAAAATAACTGTTTCAGATGTTACAGATCCATCTGAAATTAGTGCTACTCATTTATTAGTTACAACTAGTGATGCTACTGTAAGTAACATTACTGCTAATGTTGGTGTTCAAGGCCCGCCAGGATCAGGATTACCCGGCCCACAAGGTGAAATAGGTCCACAAGGCCCAGTAGGACCTGTTGGCCCACAAGGTAATGTTGGCCCACAAGGTGAAACTGGTTCTGGCGTGGCATCTTTAGTAATATCTAATTCTATAGATTCTTTTACTATTGATAATAGCAATTCTTCTTTAACCTTTATTGAAGGTGTTGGTACAGATATATCTATAAACAATTCTTCTAATCAAGTAACTATCACAAATACTTTGGTGGGACACAATCATGTGGCTTCAGACTTAATTAACTTTAATGAGTCTGTAGATGATAGAGTTGATGTATTATTAACAGAAGGTTCTAATATCAACTTAAACTATCAAGATGCAGATTCTAATAGTCTGACGATTTCTGTAACTGGTTTGTCTATTGGGCAAGATGTACAGGCTTACAACGCCATCCTGCAAGATTTATCTAATTTAACTGTAGAAACAGGCAAAATTTTATATGCTAATGCCAATAATGATTTTGAACTCATAACACTTTCAAACACAAGTAAAAACTTTTTAAATGATCCAGACGCTGAGACTCAAAGAACTACTTTGGGTTTAGGTTCCATAGCTGTTCATAATTCAGGATCTTTTGCTGTTTTAAATGGTAATAATTCTTTTAATGGAACTCAAACTTTTAACGATGGTCAAATAAATAGATTTTCTGCTACGACAAATACGCAAACGTCTTCTACATATGAAATTGTACAAAGCGATAATGGTAAAGTTATAACATTTGATTTTGATACTGGCCCTGTAAATTTGAGCATAAATTCTGATATTACAAATGGTTTTAATTGTTTGCTAGTGCAATTAGGCTCTGGACAGGTAAGATTTACTGGGGTCAATGCTGTTGTAAATAGATATCAACATACTAAATTAGTAGGACAACATTCAATAGCTACTTTAGTAAAGATTTCTGATACGATCACCATATTATCTGGAGATACAACTAAAGACAACTCTGGACCATAGGATGTATCAACATGATTTTACCACCATTTCAAGGCATATCATCACAATATGATGAAGCAGAAATAAGAGAAGCAATAATATCTTTTTTGTGTTCAGATATTGCTACGTTTACTGAGGCTTCCAGAGATGCTGGTGTTACATATTTGGCTCCTGATGTTGCTACTTTTACAGAACCTCAAGCTATTCCTTCTGTAACTTACTTAGCTGCTGATATTGTTTCTTTGGGTGAATTAAGCACATTAGGCACAGTAACCTATGAAGCTGTAGACGTATTAACATATGATCCACCTCCAGAAGTACCTGAAATTACTAGATTTTTATCTACTACTATTGAAGACTCAAGAATAGACTTTACTTGGAATACACCCAATCCTCGTAGATCACCTCTTACAACCTATATTTTAGAATATACAGATTGTTTTTTAAGTCGTACATTAACCGAAGATGAAGACAATCTTATATTGACAGACTCTCAAAACTATACTACTGCAATTTTTGCTTTTACTGAAAATGGAGACCAAATTACTGCTGAAAATACTAACAATATAATATTTGAACCTGGTCCTGCTGTTTCTTTGATATCAGAACATTATAAAACTACTTGCAATTACAAAAGGTATGACCACAGAAGAGTACTAGAAGAAGAAGAAAATAGAATTATAGGTGATACATTTTTATTAACAGAACAATCTAGCGGTATTGGTTTAATCAATAGTGTAAATGTGGATCCTTTAATTAATGGACATCCATATATTTTTAGAGTCGCTGCAGTAAATGCTGTGGGTACTGGGGAATATAGTTACACTAATATTTTAAGTCCTATTGGTCCTGATCTACATTCGTATTGCGATATAAGATTTTTCTTACAGCCTAATTCTACTACCGATATCTATACATCTCTTAAAGACCATAGTTGTAGAGAAAAGGATATTGTATTTTTAGAAGGTGTTACTGTTAGTTCTGAGTCAAAGTTTGGGGCTGGTAGCCTAGCATTTGATGGAGTATATCATTCTCTACCAACACCGGGTACTCGTTCTCATCTACAAGTAGATAGAAATTTTAATACTACTCTAGATAATTGGTCTTTGCTTGGAGACTTCACTGTTGAGATGTGGATAAAACCAAACAGCGCTAATGATGGTACACAAAGTTTAATTTCGGCAGCTAATCCTTATCATTATGATGAAGAGAATTACGCAGAAACAAACATTGCAAACTGGAATCTTTATCGTCAGGGACAAAAAATCAAATTTGAATTTAAAGGATGGAGAACGGATGATGAATTCGAGGGTGGAGGCACCACTCAGACCACTACACTTGAAACAGAAAACTTGACCTTATCGACTACTGAATTTAGTCATATAGCAGTATCTAAATTTAATAACAGGATAAGATTATATGTTAATGGAGAAGAAAAAGATAAAAAGACAGCAGCATATGGCGTTATGGTAACAGGTCAATATATGGTTATTGGAGCAGAACAACGTAAGGACTATGATAGTTCTGACACATTCAATACTGAAAGAGGCGTGGTCTATAATGCATTTAAAGGTAAAATAGATGATGTAATGATTACAGATAGGGCTAGATATGCTCGAAACTTTACTCCAGAAAAATATGCAGAACCTGCGGATTGTGCTGGTTGTGGAGGCTATTCTGTTGGTGCTACATCAGCATCTGTTTCAAATGAGTTTATTCCATAAAAGGGGTATATTAAAGGTATTAAGGAGATATAATGTCAATATTATTTTTCGACGGATTTGACCGTTGTACTATTACTAAAGATTTAGACCCAAATCACTGGAGTTATCAGCCTGGGCAACCCCTGGAATATGCTAAGTATTCTTTTGGTGGATATAGCTATAATCATAATTCAACTAATTATCCTGATGCTAATTTTGAGTATGATGACGATGGTAGTACAAATGGTTTTGGTCCTGGTTATTATAATTTTTATTCTCCTAACAATGGTATTTTACCTACTGGTATATATAGATCCTCTTTAGTATCAGGTACGAGCTATAATCATAGTGGAAATGGTTATCCTGGATTTGGAGCACCTCCAGGTTTTCTTGCATTAAGTAATTTAGATATTTCTGACACTAATGCTTTGGCTCCTATTACATATGTTCAACTCAGTGGTTTCAATAGACCTTCTGGTGATAGCACATTTTTGACTACTCGCATATTAGGTCTTGAAACTAAAGATACAAATTATGCTTCTAGTGATAAAGATGGTCGATTTGACAGTAAACATCCTATAGTGGCTTTCTGTAGCGGAAATGTTACAGGATTAATTTTACATGCTGTGAAAGTTACAGGTAATCATCTTGAAACCTTAGAAAATCAAAAAATGACGATGGCTATTGAAGTTGAACAAACACAAGGTGTTAGTGGTCATTTTGATATGAATATCACGAACGATTTAAATAATTATAGAGTAAGATCTGTTTTTGGAACTAGATCTACTAATAATAGCGGAAACATGCCCGGTAGAATATTAACTGTAGATGCTGAACATTGGGATTATCAGTTTGATGGTATTAATTATTATAGAGAAAATGTTTTGTGTCCTATTAGTAGATGGTGCCATTTACAATTTGGTGTTGTTGGAACAGGAGCGGTGCCATATTTACAAATTAAATTAGAAGACGTAGATTTGCTTAAAATACCAACAGATGATACTATCTCAGATAAAGACAATTGGGAAGACAAAATTTATATTAGTGGATTTAATTATGATAATATTAGATTTTTTAATAGAACTTACAATGGAAGTTTGGATTGGGAAGATGTTAAAACAATTCAACCACAATATGCAAGTGCCTATTATATAGGTAATAATTTAGATAATATTTATTATGGTAAAGGCAGTATGACACTTATTGATGATGTTATATTATCGGATAATGTTGGTACTACTAGTACTTTTCTAGGTAAAAATGCTAAAGTAGTTCCGTTTGTTCCTGGTATCGATGGTAACTTATCGGATGATTATGTTAATTCTGGTCTTAATGAATGGTCAACCAATACCTCAAGTGCTAGACTAGCTCTTAAAAATTTAGATGGTGATACTGGTAAAATTTCTACATCTGTTAGTGGAGCCATTACAGCTGTACCATATGAGAGATACACAAGAAATTATGGAACTCCTGACAAAGTCGCATCAAATGCTTTAGGTACTATTCAAGATGCTATTGGAGGTATCAAATTTTATGCTCAAGCTAAGAAAGAATTTTTAGATACAAGATATATACCTGTTATGAATACAGGAAATGCAGATGTTTTAAGTACTGGTATCGTAGCGTTTTTAAGTTTTGAAGAGAACACTGACCCGTTTTTTGATAGGACTCGCAATAAATTTGAATTCCAAAAAAGTGGAGAGTTTGTTACTGAACAAGCTAGAATAGGTTTTCGTAGTTTCAAAATTAATAGTGGAGAATTTGTACGTAATTTTGATATTTCTATGACAAAGAATATTGATTTTAATGCTCGCAACGGAGGATTTTATGGTAATTCTGACAATGTTGGTTCTCCTAATCCTTTGGATTTTACTCTTGAAGCTTGGGTTCAGTTTTCAGGTTTAAATGATACAATCACCATAGCTTCTAAAAGTTATAGACACGGAAGTGACAGTTTCACTTATTTTCAAGACGCTGCCGTTTATCTTGAACATTCGTGGGACCTCATTGTTAGTACAGGCGCACTTACCTATAAAACTTCAAGTTCTCAACCAGATGATGGTCCTGGAAATAACTCATTTACAGGAATTTTAGATCTGTCTTTTCCTACTACTGGTATTGGTGATTTAGGCTGGCATCATATAGCATTGAGCAGGACATCTACTGGTCTGATTGCATTTCTTGATGGACAATCTGGTACTAATTATGGCTTAACTATACGTGATAAAGACAATAATCATCCAAGTAATATCTATCAATATACAAGCTGGGGTGAGACTACAACCGCTGCTGGTGGTAGAACAGGTAATAATGAATTATTTTATTGGCAAGATTCACTACAGTTAGCCAAAAATTTTGGTGCTTATGCTGTTGTAAAAGCTAATTACGGACTGAGTACTTATCAAAGTACTAATACAAGAGTTCCTTTGGCAATTGAAGGCAATGGTTATATTGATGGTTGGAGACTTAATAGAAATTCTTTAAGATATGTCGAAAATTTCCCACCTCCTGTAGAAATGAAGGCTGAAGTAGATAACTATATAGAATTAGGAGATGTGCAAACATTAACGAAAACTAGATATGGTAGGATTCATCAATTTTATCAATATAATGATCCTGATAATCAACCGTGGACTACAGGATTGATAAATGATGTTAACGGATTTTTGTTGGGAGTTAAAAAACTATGAGTATAATACTATCTAAAACTCTTCAAAACTATCCTGTAGATGGTGTTGATGCTTTTCACATTTATGAAGTCAATGTTACGGAATTGCAGGCTGGTGACGGAACCCCAATCGCAGACATAGGTAGTCCACTTTCTGGAGGTGCTTTTTTACCTTCTTGGATTGGATATTATGCTGGCACTGGAATTGAGCATGGTATTACCCAAAAAACAGTTGGAGATTATGCTACTGTACTAGAATTTCAACCCGGTATTCCTAAGGATAGTCTACGTTCTTTTAATCTTAATATTTCATTTGAAAATATTTCTGGCTATAATCAAGATGTTAGCGGCATAGTTGGTACTAATTTTAATTTTGTACCTTCTTTTAGTCAGGGACATTTTATAGAAACACAATTCTTTGAGACTCCGGTATATGATTTTGGAGGTACTACTTCAAAAAATTTCTTAGGTGACCCAGACTTTAGAACACAATTAGATTTAACAGAGCCGGTTAGTGGTTTAGTTTTTTCTGAAGTCTATAGTTCAAACGATTATTTCTATTTAGTATTTAAAGCACCAACAAGGACACAAACACTTAGGGCGATGTCTTTTGATTCAGCAGTAATATCATATTATGCTGTTCCTCCGTCTAAGCCATTATTGCCTGTAGCTAGTGGTGCAGATGCCTACGCTACATTAACATGGCAACCACCAATAGATAATGGTGGACACGACGTTACTAAGTACACAGTAGAATACTACGACAATACTGCTAATACTGGATGGACGCAATTTAGCACAGCGATTACTGGTACTAGCACTATTGTTAATAATTTGGTAAATGATAACCAATATTATTTTAGGGTGGCAGCAACCAATGGGGCGGGAACTGGACCATTTTCTGATGATAGTAATATAGTCATTCCAGAAAAGCCAATATTTGTTACTCCTCTAGACTTCAATCATGCTAACTATACACGTATTAGGATTAGAAGAGATACTGCTGCTAATTGGACAGGAATTAATCCTATTTTAGCTATAGGAGAAGCTGCCTATGAAACAGATACTAGATTATTAAAAATAGGTGATAATACCACAAGGTGGAATAATTTAGGTTATGTGAAAGTAGATAATGATTCTATAGATTTTCCTGCTCCATCAGCAGTTAATCTGATCATTGGTAATTCACCTGTTAATGCTGATACACCTCAAGTTAGTTGTAATCTAAGTAATAATGAAAAAATAAATATTATTGGCACTGGAGGTATAACACTTGAATATAACAACAGTTTTAAATCTCTTACATTTAGTTTAGATAAAGTATTTTCTCCTTTTACTACAGGAACTTTACATAGTCCCTCTACACGAGGTAGGGCTGGAGATGTTTATTATGATGAAAACTATGTGTATTTATGCGTTGATTTTAATAGCTGGAAAAGAATAGCTCTACCTGATGAAGTGTGGTTTACTGCTGACGGACTAGAAATATCTAATATAGATGGAGCATATGATAGTACAACTAGCATATATTTTTCTGGAACTAATTTAATTATTACTAGTGATGGAGATCCTTATCCAGCCAAAGCTGGTTCTTCTTTAATTAATGATGGCTCTACATCTAGAGGTGCATTTTTTAATAATTATACCATAGCAGATCAAGAATATAATTTTAAATTACAATATAGAGGAGCTACAAATACATCATCTCCAGAAGCAGCTAACACAGGTTTTAATGGCGTCTTTAATAATGGAGTATTATTTTCTAATCCCGGAGCTTCAGGGGAGGCAGTAGGAGTTTATGCTGCACCTTCAGGCTTTACATATAATAGGACTCATTTCAGTTCATTTTTCAAAATGGATGATTGTGGAGGTTATGTAAATCAAGATAGTAAATATGCGTACTATAATGGTAAGTTTCTAACAAGATGTTGGGATGATAGCAAGGTCTATAATAGTAATCCTTATTACAGTGGTAGTAACTTTAATGGAGATTACTTTAGGCATTCAAATGGTCATTCTAAAATTATAGGTTTTAGTTTTGATGGATATCCTATATATGGTCCTTTTGGATACGAAAATTCTGAAAATACTTCATCGCCATGTACTTTAATGACTAGTTCATATATTACCAAACCTACTGATGAACACAGACCCGCAGATTGGAAGTATACAAATGCTATTTCTGTTAATGATGTTGCATATAATTTAACTGCAGGTGCATTTATTCAAGATTACGAATACGCTGAAGGCTCTGGTTTATTAGACCAATACAATGGTAGATATTCTGTTACACCTGAATATCCGAAAGGTACCTATGCGTACTATTTAACTTTTACTAGTAGTGGTTTAGTTGTTCCTGAATATCCATATATCATGGGTCCATTTTCTAAGCAACAAAAGGTCAGTCAAGATATAACACCATCGTTAGTACCATTAACTGTTGATGGATACTTCCCTGTCTTCTTAGATGCTAATTCAGCTAGTACTTACGGTTTATTAAATGGTGGAGATGGCACGTATCATACACATACTATTAACGCTCAATTATACTACATGCCTAATGGAGTCGCATTTGTTCACCCTACTGCACCAACAGATCTTACGCTATCCACAACTTCAATTAGTGAAAAGGCTCCAGTTGGAACTATTCTTGGTACATTAAGCACAACCGACTCTAACAACAATGACACATTTACATACAGTTTGGTAACAGGAACAAATGATACAGACAACGGAAACTTCACTATCGTCAATAATGAATTACGTACTAATTCTATCCTTAGTCACGGCATTAAACCTACACACAATATTAGGTTGAGAACTACAGATCAAACAAATAGATTCTTTGAAAAAGCATATACAATCAATATATTAGAGGGTACTACATTTACTAGTTTGAATATAACCTCAGGTGTTTCTTCGCTACTAGCTGGCTCTGGTTTGATATTGGGTAGCACCACAGTAGGTACAGCTACTGATCTTGAATATACTTGGAGTATTATAGGTAGCCCGTATGCTTCTGGATCAGGAACAAATACTGGCACATTCTATCCTATAGGGACTACTAACATAGCCCAAAGAAATGATGAGAATGTCAACATATCTTTAACTGTGAAATCTGATAGTGCTTTCAACACATTGACTGCAACTACATCATTTCTTCTCGATCATTCAGAATCGCCTGTTTGCGTTAATGGATATTATCCATTGTATTCATCAGAATATGATTCTAATAGGGATCCAAACGGCAACGGAACATCACACCAGCACACAGTATTAAGTGTAGTATATTGGATGCCTAACGGATTGTCGCAACATTATCATGGTAACTACGATTGCGATTCTCTTACTCCTGCTAAAACAGATGTATGTTTAGATGGAAGTATAGATGTTACTGTAGCCAATACAGGAGATGGTAACAAATATGTCTTTGATGGTAATTCTAGTAGTTCTTACAGATTTAAGGCTAATACAGGAACTTATGTATTGAACAACGTCCCATCTAATCATCCTATAGCTTTCCACAATAATAGTAAACCTATAGCATACTCAGGTACTACATCCGTTGGTAACAAGGCGGCTTTAGATGGTAATACTTATACTTTCTATTATGGTAGTGTGACAGGTATCTTTAGTGGAGACTTTAGTACTACCTCTTATGAATGTTACTATCATGGCTATATGGGAGGTCAAGATAACTTAATATACGATAATTCTTGCACCTCTCCAACTCCTACATTAACTCATGTAAATATTTTATCTTTATCTACGGTCACAGGCGGTTCTGGTTTAACCCTTACGGCCTCTAAAGCAGGTACCGCTACAGATGTCACATATTCATGGAGCGTTAGCTCTGCTACAGGTGTAACGCTTTCCAGTGCTACAGGATCATCTACAACTCTTAATACTACTGATTTAGATACAGATACAGATCAAACCGTTACCGTAACTTTAACAGGAACGTCTGCTTCTGCTGGAACTAGCGTAAGTACAACAAAGACCATCACTGTTGTACAAAGCTCTGATTCTAGCACACCAACACTTACATCAGTTACTATAAGCTCTAATACTACTGTAAATGGTGGATCGAATGTTGTATTAAGTGCTAGTTATGTTGGTACTGCTAGTGATGTAGTTTATGCTTGGAGTATAAATTCTGTAGCTGGCACAGCATTATCAAGTTCAAGCGGTTCTACTACAACACTTACAACAACAGACTTAGATACCGACACTGATCAGACTGTAATCGTAACAGTACAAGCTTCTTCCGTTTCCGCATCATCTACTGTGACCGACACTCAAACTATTACCATTTACCAATCTGCTGATGGAGGTGGAGGTGGTGGAGGTGGTGGTTATGGTGGCGGTTATTAATAATAAAATAGAGGTATAAAATGTTTGATAAAGTAATTACTCCTGAATTTAAAAAACTATTTAAAGATTCTATAGATACGCTATTGGCAGCCAACGCCCTAACTGTACCATGTACTCTAGAATTTGAATCTATAAAAAGAGATTTATGTTATAATTGTGAGTTTGATCCTATAACACAAAGATCAGCCAATAAACCTAAGCCTAATCCCCATGTTTATTTTGCTCACGAAACAATATGTCCAGTATGTAATGGATTTGGTTTTATTGATAGTTCTAAAGATGAAATTGTCAATCTAGCTATTATTTTTGATAGTAAATATTGGATGAATTGGGGTTCAGATTCCATCAATATATCTGATGGTATGGTACAAAGCATATGCTCTATTACATTACTACCTAAACTTAAAAATTGTAAAAATATGATTATTGATAATAACATTTCAACTTATGGTAATTACAGATATTCTAGGGCGGGTGAGCCTAATCCAGTAGGTTTGGGTTCTAATGATTATATTATTACTATGTGGCAAAAATCATGAATATAAGCTTAAAGCTTTTAAATTCAGATACAGATATACAACAAAAAATTCTACAATCTTTAGCTGTAGAAATCAATCGTGGATTTACTAAAGCATCAGAAAGAATAAAAAAACAACTACAATCAATTGTCAAAGAAGCTATTCAAAGTGAAGGGGAATATCAATCTCTTTTAAGAGGTCAGTTAAAAGATGAGCTAGGTATTCCTAATCCTGCAGCGCGAGTTAATGCTATAGTTGATGCGTGGGTCAATAATGTAGAAGTTACAGTTAAAAGAGTAGTACCAACCGGTTCTGCATTAAATGGTGGTATATCTATAGGTATGATTAAACAAGACTATTCTGATGTATTAGGTATGGATCAAGCTACTATAATAGATAAAAAAACGGGTTCTGCGATACCGTGGCTATACTGGTTATTATTAGGAGGTGGAGATATTTTAGTTAGAGATTATACTATAAAAATAGGACCAAGTAAGAGATCTAGAACAGGAAATGCTGTTATGATTAAATCGCCCAAAAATTGGCGTATGCCAGCTAAGTATGTTGGTGTTGCTGACAATAATTGGGTGTATAGAGCTATTAGTCAGTTAGATTCTAAAATAGAAACAATGATGCAGTCTGAATTGGAGAGAAGTCTATGAGTAGCCTACCGCAATATTCTGTTTTTAATAAAGTTGCCAGATTAACAGAAAACACACTAATTAACGAATTAGAAGAAAATATGAAAGCTTTCTTAGATTGGGGCTTTCTTAATATCGGTGGGTTTGTTAATGTCAATATACCCTCTAGTGGTCTATACGGTGGTACATTTCACGAACTTAAAACCACAGATACTCCCGGATACAAAGTAGGACAAGTTTGGCAATCTCCTAAAAAAGATTGGGTTTGGGAGAGTGGTTTTTATTATTTTGATGGAGTAAATGACAATAATACGCCTAATAGTATCTCTGGAGTAAGTGTCAATGGAACCCATGTTCCAGGCCCTACAGGAGTTGCTAATACGGGTTATTATATTAATTACCCACTGGGACAGGTAGTTTTTGATAAGGCTATATCTAAAAGTAGCAAGGTACAGCTTGATTATTCTTACAGATGGTGTCAAGTTTATAAAAGTAGTACTAATCCATACTGGAAAGAATTACAAGAATTAACTTATCAGCCTAGTCCACAAATTAATCAAACAAATAAAGGTGAGTATAATTTATCTGCAAATCATAGAGTTCAGATGCCCTGCATTATCATAGAGCCTATTGCTCGAAGTTATGCGGAACCCTGGCAAATAGGTAGTCTTACACATAATGTTGGACAGGACATTTTACTGCATGTTTTTACTGAAAATGCAGCAGATAAAAATAGAATTACGGATATAATTAGACTACAAAAAGAAATGAACATAGACTTGTATGATATACAAAAAGTTGTCAATAGTGGCGTTAGCCCTATAGATTACAGAGGAGCTAAAAATCCTACGGGATTAATGTATTACGATTTAGTTGATAAATACTTTTGGAATAAGACTTATATCAAAAATTTGGCTATTTTGGATATGGAAAGTCTAAATAAAAATTTGCATTGGTGTACAATTAGAATAACGTCTGAAACCATCATATAAGGTAAATATTTAAAATTCCCACAAAAACATCTTTCGGAGATCCACTATGGCTAATAATAATAGAGTTTTCTACGCTTGTCAGTCAGTTCAGCTTGCTGGACCGTCTGGTTCCAATGCGCCAGCAAACACAAATTTTACTACGATTCAAGGCTTACAGAGCGTAGGTATTAATACAAATTTTAATCTAGAGCCTATCTATCAGTTAGGTCAATTGGATCTTTATGAAAATTTTGAAGACATTCCTGATGTTGAAGTTAGTCTTAACAAGGTACTTGATGGTATGCCTACTATTTATAGTATGGCTATGGGTACTGGAGACATCTCAGCAGTTGCTGAAAATCGTTGTAGTGTCAGATTAACAATTCATGATGATACTGCTACTGACGCTAGTGGTCCAGCTATTGCAGCTTGTGAAATCCAACCTGCATACCTTAGTAGTGTAACGTATAATTTCCCTTCAGACGGTAATTTTACTGAAGATGTTACAATTGTGGGTAATAACAAGAGTTGGTTAAATTTAACCTCATCGCAGCCTAGTGCTACAGATATTGGTGCTGGTATGCGTCCTGCAGCTGATAATCCTAATAGTGGTGCTGGTATCGTTCGTAGACAGATGTTGGATTTAGGTAGATCTAAATTCCCTAATAGTGGTACTGCTGGTGGTGCTGATGCTTCCACAGTTGTTACTGCTAGTGGTGGTATTCCAAGTCAAAGTAAAATTCAAAGTGTTAGTATGAGTATGGACCTTGGTCGTGAAGAAATTTACTCCTTAGGTGCTAGATTACCTTATACTCGTTTTGTCAACTTCCCTGTTGAAGTTACCTGTGATATCGAAACTATTGCAGCAACTGGTGACATGGTTGGTGCTGTTGAAAGTGAAGAAGCTTGTGCTAATCCAAAGGCTTTGATCGATAAGCAGATTAAAGTACAGCTTTGTGACGGTAGTAGTTTTGACCTTGGTAAGAAATGTAAGCTACAGAGCGTAAGCTACGAAGGTGGAGACACCGGTGGTGGAAACGCAACTGCTACTTACAGTTACCTAACCTATAGTCACTTCACCCACTTCCCTGCTAATGATGATGGAGCTGGTAGTAGTGTTAATACTGCTGGTTACGAGTATACCGCAGTTGTTAGTGATACTGATTTCGGTGCAGCATAAGCTAACCGTTAGAAGATGGATGATGGTATTATAGGAAATAAAGGATGGATTATATTGAATAGTGGAAACAAAAAATATAGAACAATTAGTTCATAGAATATTAAGCAAAAAGCAGGTCCTGTCTTATGGCAACGACCTGCTTTGTCTTTGTAGTCCTTCTATAAATTTACAAGTAGACGCGGATATGATCTATCAAGATATATACGAGTCTAACTTGTATAATGATTTTATATTAGAAGAAGATCTTTTACAGTATCTTATTAATGCTAAAATTATTTTACCAAATCATCAGCAAATCGTACAAGACACAGAAAAAAGATTAGATAAAGCTAAAGTGTCTTTATATAAAGAATATATAGATATTAAAAAACGTAAAAGAAACAGAAAACAAATTGAGAACCTAAAAAAACAGTTAGCTAAATTACATATGAAAGTTCACTCTTTCGATTTTTTAGTATTAGAGAACTTAGCCAAAGCAGCTAGACACGAATATATTATTAAACATACATTATTTTATAATAACACTCAAACCCCTGTTTTTTCTACACAAGAGAAAGTTCCTTATGTAAAATTTAGTAATATTATTGATGTTATTTCTAAAAATGTTCTAGATATAATAGATTTTAAAAGAATTGCTAGAAGTGAATATTGGAGAAATTATTATACGAATAATAAAGACAACCTATTCCCATACTCTGCTATAGAATATTCAGAGGAACAAAAATCTTTAATAAATATAAGTAATATGTATGATAGAATTTATGAACACCCAGAATCTCCCGATGCGGAAATTATTGCAGATGATGATGCTTTGGATGGTTGGATGATACACAATCAAGAAGAAATTCAGAAGCAAAAGAAAGAAAAAGGTGTAGATAGTATGATGAGTGATAAAATTAGGAATAGCAGTGAAGTCTTCTTAATGGCTGGAGATGATAAAGAACAAGCCAGAGACATTTTGGATTTAAATTCTAAGATAGGATTACAAAAAATTCGACATAGAAATGAAGCTGTAAAACAGCATGGGACAATTCAAGATAGTCAATTAGAGGATGTTAGAGGAGAAATTCAACAAAAACTAAGAGAATTAAATAGGAATCATCATGCCAAATAAAGACAAGCTAAGATATCAAATGGAGAAGCGTATTAAAACTACTATGATAGGCGCTTTAGACAAAGTAGAAAAAAATTTCGGACATTTATGGGGTCACTTCAAAGATGGTCCTTTAACTGAAAGAGAAGAAGAATTTGCAGAGCTTTGGGATTATACCCGAAATCAAATTTTAAATCAGGGAAACAATCAAATTAGGAATATTAAGGAGGACTTTGCAAAAACTAACGATTTTAACACTAGATATTACTATAATTTAGGTAAACCTAAAGATACTTAAGAAAGGGACTAATATGAAAACTGAGGATTTTAAGGTGGAAATAGACGGAGAAGAAAAGACTTTTACAGCCAGATCTCCTTCGTTAGCGGATCAAAGAGAAGCACAAAAGGCGTACAACACAGCGTTTACTGATGCTATCAAAAGTAATAGTGTTGTGAGAGCCAAAATGGATGATGTTCTTGAGGATCAGGGATTGTGGAATAAAGAGAAACAAGCCAAATATGATAATTTGCAACAAGAACTCAATGATGGAGAGAAAAGACTTGCAAAGGGTGGTTTTTCTTTAACAGAGGCTAAAAAGCTTGCCCTAAAAATGCGGGATGTTAGATTAGAGATTAGAGATTTGATTAGTGTGAGAACTAGTTTGGATAACCATAGTGCTGAAGGACAAGCCGATAATGCTAGATTTAATTATTTAGTTAGTGCTTGTGTGGTGTATAAAGAAAATGATAAGCCTTATTTTAAGGACTTAGCAGACTATATGGATAGGAATGATGATCCTGTCGCTTTGGCTGGTGCTAGCAAATTGGCAACTATGATTTATGGTTTAGATAATAACTTTGAAAAGAACTTACCAGAAAATAAGTTCTTGAAAAAGTATAAATTTGTTAATGAAGACTTAAGGTTTATTAACAAAGAAGGCCATACTGTTGATTCGGACGGACGCTTGGTTGATGAAAGTGGTAGATTTATTGATAAAGAAGGTAATTTTGTTGATAAAGACGGTAATAGAGTTGATGAAGATGGGGATTATGTTGTTGATAGTCAACCATTTTTAGATGATGATGGCAATCCAGTAATACTTGAAGAAGAGAAAAAAGAAGATGAAGCACCAAAAACAGATGACGAGGATGCAAAAAAAGCTGAATCAGATTAATTTTCTTTTCGGGGTGGTTTTCATTTCTTTAAATAGCGCCGTGCTGTCTACTAGCGTGGCGTTATTTTTTTAAGGGTAAATTATGGCTAAAGGATTTAACCTTACAGCGGAAATTAATCTAAGAGGACCGTCTAACATTAGACAGGTTGTTGGTAACATACGCAAACAATTAGGTAGTATCAATACTAATGTTAATGTACAAATTAATCAAAAGACAGCCAAACAAATTAGTACAGTTAACAAATCTTTCACTACATTTAATAAAACACTTAGACAAACACAAACCCTAGCAGCTTCTACCAGTAGATCATTATCAAACTTAGCATCTTCTGCTCAAAAACTATCCTCAAGTTTACAATCTACCCCGCAAAAAATATCTCAGGTTGCACAAAGTGCATCTCAAATTGCTAAAAGTAACCAGCAAGCTGCGAAAGCTACTAATGTTTTAACTTCTGAATTTGAAGAGTTTGGTAGACAATCAGCTTTAGCTGTACGTAGATTTGCTGCCTTTGCAACTGTTACAGGTGTGATATATAAAGTTTCTAATGCCGTTACTTCAGCAACAAAAGATTTTTTAGATTTTGAAAAAGAACTTATTAAAGTAGCACAGGTTAGTAGAACCTCTGTAGGTAGTTTAGATTTCTTAACTCAAAATATTACAAGACTGTCCACTGGACTAGGTGTTGCTTCTAAAGACTTAATCGGTATATCTAGAACTTTAGCACAGGCTGGTCTTAGTGCTAGTGATACTTCTAAAGCTCTACAGGCTTTGGCTCGTAGTGCTTTGGCTCCAACATTCGATGATTTGAATAGAACTGTAGAGGGTAGTATTGCTTTAATGAAACAGTTTGGTATAGGAGCTAATCAGCTTGAGGGTGCATTAGGTAGTATTAATGCTGTTGCTGGTCGGTTTGCTGTTGAAGCTGGTGATATTATTACAGCTATTTCTCGTGCTGGTGGTGTGTTTGCATCTGCAAGTAAAGGCGTTGCTGAAGGTACAGACGCTCTTAATCAATTTATTGCTGTCTTTACAAGTGTTCGTGCTACGACTCGTGAAAGTGCAGAAACTATTGCTACTGGTTTACGAACTATTTTTACTAGAATACAAAGAACTGATACAATTGATTCTTTAAAAGCTTTTGGAATTACATTAACTGATTTAGAAGGTAAATTTGTTGGTCCTTATAAAGCAATACAATTGTTAAGTCAGGGGTTGAGACAATTAGATCCTAGAGATTTAAGATTCGGTAGAATTGTAGAAGAATTGGGTGGATTCCGTCAAATTGGTAAAGTAATTCCGCTTATTCAACAGTTCAGTACAGCACAAAGAGCATTGAATGTCGCACAACAAGGTAGCTCATCATTAGCTAGGGATTCGGCTGTAGCACAGCAAAGTCTTGCTAATCAAATTCAAAAAGTACAGGAACAATTTACTGCTTTAATTAGAAGTATTGCTGGTTCTACAGGATTTAGAGATCTGA
>MDSZ01190862.1_pt1 | contig 23036 bp, 5 predicted proteins | sample 811201 | NCBI WGS metagenome assembly MDSZ01 (sample SAMN05326647, study PRJNA326480) | marine metagenome | isolation source: seawater | place: Indian Ocean: North | collected 2010
ACTCACAAGTGCGGACCATTGGTTGCGCCACTACCCGAGAAGCATTCTCGCCCCATCCCAGATGCGCACTGGGACAGCGGACGCAGAGATTGCAGGGTTAGCCTAGTTTGAGTATCGATCAGGAAAGAGGGGGCCGGAGTCTAACAGAGCTGACAGAGCCTAACCCACCTGGCGTTAGGAGGGTGTGATGGTTATCATCGATACCATCGTCGTCGTGGCAGTTACGGTAACAACCATGCTGCTCACGATGAAGCTCTGGGAGTGGATGTTCTCTCTGGCGGACTAGCCAGATTGGGTTCCACCTCTGAGTGGGGGGAGGAGGTTTGCCTCCCCCTCTTTTTACCTAGCCGCAGTGATAGGTACACCCCACGAAGGCCCTCTTATAGGTCTTGCCCTCATGTTCAAACTCTACGCAGAGGTACCCGTTATTGTTCCCTAGCACGAAGTCACAGTCCTGCGTGATCTTAGCGACCGTGTAGTTGTGCAGGAGGTCGTCATCTTGCAAAGCCCCAAGACCCGGTATCTCGCATGAGGTTATATAGTCCCCGTTTTCCAGTGACCCATTGATGTCACAGACCCATATGCCACCCTCACCGAGGGAGTTAATGACTAACCGGTTATCCCCCGCCTCTTTGGGAAGATAGGAGTTAAGCATACCTGTTCTCACTACACGGGGACCGTCTTCCTCGTGGCTTGAGATCACACCAAATACGGATTTCTGTTTAGGTTTGCTGGAAAGCTCAACCACCGGGATCGCCTGATTGATGTTCGCGCTGTACGTAAGGAAATCCTCTTTGAAGTTTTTGTACTTACCGTTAGCAACCACAATTAGGCCGATATTAGCTATCGATAATAGGGCCTCATCAGCCGGAGCGCTTTTATGCTGCCCCGTGAAGTCAAAGAGATCCAGTTGGCCTATAGGAGCAAAAAATCCGCCTCGCGTCGGGTTGTCGTAGCGCGTTCCGCCGCTCGGGCCGTCATAGGTATACTTGTCCTCAGGGAATCGGTCTCCGTCCCCAGAAGAGTCGTCATCTGGCCCCCAGTGATCTCTGAAGTAGAGTCCGAGGACCGGGACACCCCCGTCATAGTCCTTTTCCAGGTTCCAAATACCATCGCTGACCTCGTCATCTGGTAGGACATCGTCACCATACCAGCCAGCGGGGCCTGACAAGCCGTCGATCCTCGCATCCTCATGCTGGAAATCCCACCCAGGGCCAGTAGCACCCGCTTTTATCGTAGCGTAGTGCATCGCCCAAACGGTTATGCCACTAGCAGTTTCCTCACGTGAGTAGGGCCTCGTCCCAGCTTTCCAGTCACCAGTGAGACCATCAGGGTCAAACTCTGTATTTTTCCCATGAATCTGGAACTTCCAGTAACTCATGTCTTTAGCGCTCTCGATAATAAGGCCTGTGCCATCCTTATCGTTAGCACCTCCAGCGCCGGCTATCCCATAGAAGTCGTTTGTGTGCTGCTTAATTCTTAAAGCAAACGGCTTTTGTATTTTCGAATTATCAGCGTAGTCCTTATGCGGGTTCAGCATCAAGTCTGAGTAGTTACCGTATGGGAGAAACTTATTAAGAGCACTGTTCGGGTCAGTACCGTACTGAGTGCGATGCACCCTCGTTGCTTCGAGGAGGGTGTTGGGGTCGCCGTCAGGGTCGTAGGTCATCTCCTTCGTGAAGTACCCATCGGGACCGATACCGTGGTTAGGCGTGGAATACGCAGGACAGCCGGGGTCGATGGTAATGTGCGGAATACCATTACTGCCGAGGGTGCTTCCGTGATCAGGCCCCATCCGCTCGCCACCAAGCCGGAGCAGATTACCGAGAACCCTATGAGGCGCTATGTTGACCGCTTCCACCACCTCTGTATGGAACCTCGCGGGAGGAAGATTCCACTCGGTACCTGCCATATACAGCTTCTGATCTTCGTGGACCTGGTTAATAGTGTTGGTGTGCACGATAGCACCGGACAGGTGGGTGCTGACATAGCTGTAGTTCTGTGCCCGTAGGCGCAAAACCTCGGCATTCTTGTAGGTATGCGGGTGCGCTGGCCCTGAATCAGGAACTGCGTCTCCCGCGAGCATCCGTATTGGTGAGAAGCTCGTTGTATAGTCCCATCCGGAAACACCCTCTTGGTAGCTTCCAACAGTAGTTGACGGAGTGGGCTGGGTTGGCATGTTCGAGTTTATCAGGTGGATCTCCTCGAACAGGAGCCTCTCTCCCAGGTCAGGCCACTGCATGTAGTACCCGTCGAGACTCAGAACTTCTGCCACTTCTGGAGCGCTTAGCCCCGTACCATGACCAGGCTCCGGAGATTGACCAAAGTACCTGTTTTGCGAGGTAGACCAGAAGAAGTTGGCAGAGGCTGTATTGTAATACCCGTTTACCCAGAGGTCTCTTGATCTATTCCCAGTAAACGCATTTCCGTTGGAATGGACTCCTGGCCCAGTAAGAGCCTTAGTGTAGGCGTAGGACATGCCTAAAAGGTTTATGTCGTCCTGCACGTTGTTGCCCGTAAACGTGCAGCTATGCGCGTGCCCGAATATATTCTGGCAAGTGTTGCCCGTAATAGCCGCACCCTTCAACCTCAGGAACATCGCACCCTTACCGGTGTACATCCGTAACCGGATATATTCGGCCCCATGGTAGTACGTGCCATAGTCATCGTGAGTCTTGTCCGCGTGGGTGTTTAGCCAGCGACCTTCGAAGACAGGGAGCTGGATATTTGGTGCGTATCTACCCAAGTCCGGTGCGTCCACGAAGCCCCGGCTAGTCCCGGTCTCAGTAGATAGTGCTGGGTAATTAGACAGAGCTTCATAGGGACTTAGGGCGAACGTTGGGTGTGCGCCGGCAGCGCCGGACATTACGTTACCTGAACCTGACGGTGCAACAGATAGATCGTACTCTTCCGTAGAAAGCAGATCGTGCGTTAGGTAAGCAGGCTGCGTTTTCTGATCGGTGGATATGTCAGATGTCCAGGGGTTATTGACCCAGGGCACCTGGGTCGGAGTTGAAGAGAACACGTTGCCGGAAATGACGGAGCGCGAATTACCGGCTAAGCTATCTGCGTGGTCTAGCAAGTCCCTGACGATGATAGCCACCCCGGTATTGGGGTAAACGTAACCATCCTGGTATAGCGGCCCCTGCTGACCAAAGTCTTGGCGATTGTGACGATTCCATAGAGCTGTATCCCCAGCATTACCCTTCGTCAGACGTAACTCCTGGCGCTGCCTAATACCAGCGGTCAGGGTGTCTGGTACTGGGATCCACTGGGCTGCTCTGCCGAAGCAGTCCTTTTTATCCCTATGGTACATGATAGTCAGACTTCCGGACGCCTCGTCGCCGTCAACTAGGCCTACGTCGGTCAGTCCATTGAAGTACCAACCAGACCGGAGGTTCATATCTCCCGGCGGAGTCGCTCCTGAGCCCGGCTTGTCTACCGCCGGGTCTGTAGCACCTGTTATGCTATAGATGCCGTGCGCCAGCGAGTCGTCCTGCAAGGTGTTAAAGTTTTGATCCTCGGGGGAGCCGCACAACAGATTAATGAAGTGGCCGGTACCCAAACGGTTGTTACTGACAGTAGTCGTCGCCATAACAAACAGCGACTTATAGGCCGGGAGAGTGTTACCCGTAACCGTTGAGTTGGCTCCAAAGAACCCAAAAGACCAGTGCCCTTGGCGGTAGTTATGAGAGTTAAACCTAGCCCCGTATTGCTCCGGGGCAGGACTAGCCTGATTTTGGGGGTCATCGCCAATATGACTAATGGCCCAAGACTCTGGCGAACCGGTCGGGTCGTGAGAGAGATCCCAACCCATTCCGTCCGGGGTGGCTGCGTTGTAGCCTCTCTGGAACTCTAGGCGTACGTGGTCCTTAGCGTCATTAAACCAGCTTTTAAGGTACTGGTTTGTAGCGTTTGCAGCAGCGCCCATGGACTGTGTTAGTGGTCGTTGGTAATGGTCAAAGTAGCCTGATATGCTATTTCCTGTGACAGTCAGGCCTTCGTGGGAGAACGCAATGTTGTGCCCACGCCCAAACTGACACACAGCGAACTGCCACCAGTTGACCGGTACCTGGTTTATCGTTCTGCCTGCATTAGTGTCGTAAGAGGCAATTGTTCTCTCGTAAATAACCTTGTTTGGGTACATGGTGAAACCAGCACCGTAGTTTCTTCCACCTCGGACGGTGTTGCCAGTAAACGTGGAGTTAATGCTGGCCGACAAGTACACGCAGTTAAACGTATTTCCCGTAATAGTCGCACTATCCCATACCGGTATCTGCGCAGGGACTCTATGTCCGTATGCTACAGCGATAGTGCCCTCAGCGTAGGGTGTGTCCCACAACTGCCCGATGTTGTTTGAGCTAATAGTGCTTTTACTTATTATTGTGGGGCCGGCTACAACCTGCGCGGCAGTGTTGGCGGAGATCGAGAGTGGGCCAACCACGGACAGCGCCTGCCCCACAGACCTTCGTTTATCGTGGTTGGTGCCTGCAACGACAACATCCGTCCAACTGTGGTCAGCGCCCGTTCCGAATTTTAAGTAAGGACTACTGGTACTCCAGTGCTTGCGCTTCTGCTGTGTGATTGCAGAACAACCCTGGATAAAAATAGCCCCATGGTAGTTATTTATTCCCCACTCGCCGTTACGGTTTGTGTTCTGCTCCAGAGCAGCCCCATAGGGGTCCACTTCACTAAGGTAGAAAGCCCGGCCCATGAGACCACCACCAGTGGTGAGGGTTCTGTAGTGCTCATTTCGGGCGACCCCGTCAGCGAGCTTGAAGTCTGGTGATATGGAACCCGCTGCGATTATAGGTATCCTTCGGGGCTGCCCCCAACCACCACTATCGGCTGAGATGCGCGCGGGATTCCATGTAGTGGCCCCCTTGCTCTTTACAATGATATTGCCGTGGATATTAACAAGTGATACGGCAGAGCCTAGTCCATACTCCGCTCGGCGCGCTATTGGGGAGTTCATAGCTTGAGCGATTATCGCGAGCCCCCGCTGCGAGTCGAATATATTATGGTGCAGAGCATACCGAGCAGTGAGCCCATTTGCCTCATTAGGTGCGCTCGCGCTCGCGGTCGTCTTGTCGCCGGCAGCTCCCCCCACGCGTCTTGGTATCTGAGCAGCATTAGTTAGGTTTCTGCCCCTCTCCGTGGTCGTGCAGAATGTATATGCTAGGCAAGCAACCTCCTTAAACGGATTTAGCCCTAGAATGATACGACCGCCGTCTAAGTTGTTGCCACTAATCGAGCTTCTCGATAACAGAGGAGCGTAAATATCCCCAGCAGGCATTGATGTCTGCGGGGCGGACCCGCCTTCGCCTGCCGGGTTAGAATCAGCGGCGTCGTTGGCAGCACCAAACCCGTCCTGGCCCAGGACGCCAAAGTTCTCGTGCCTAGAGTTGAGAATTCGTCCTGTCTCAATAAAGTTATTGTCATCAATACATACGTTAAACGGTATGCCGTTAGCAGATTTGCGCACATGGTAATATTCGTTGTAATCACCGTGAGCAGGGTCTAATCCTGTGGATGGGTCTTTGTGTGGGAAGTAGTCCTTAAAGTGGGGTACCAGGACGGTAGAACCATCATTCTTCTTTAGTTTGGGCTGTCCGTGGTCGCTAACATAGAGTAGTGCATCATCAATGGTACGTGCGCCGCCGGTATACACGCTTTCATGGTGGCCTCCGAAAACGTCGAGCATCGACGGAGTCCCCGTATCTCCCCCATAAGTAAACGCGTAAGGATCGTTGGGCCCAGCACCTGCCGGTATAATGGTATAACCACCACAACCAACGTAAATGTTAGTGTGGAGACCCGCAAGACGCTTAGCCTCAGACCCACGACTTTTGACATGAGTCATGAGTGGGTGGTCTTCTGGGGAGGTTGGGTTCCCGTAGGCGTCCCTGCCAGCGTCCACCTCCTGGTTCTGAGCAACTAATTCCGCCGAGTCTCTGTACGCCCAATACTGGGCTGGTTCCCCCAGATGCAGGATTTTTCTGGGTGTGGCTTCGCCAATTTCCATTTGGAATGGCACGCCCGTGTTTACGCAGGTGTTCTCCCGCACCACCGAGGGACCGGCTTCTGCCCAGCAACGTAAACGAGCCATTCGGTAATTTGGTGCAGCCGCTCCGAGCCCTTCGTATATCCAGGTTCGGAACACATACGAGTCAGCATCAAGGTCATCAAAGCCCAGTTTTATGGCGAAGTGGCCCGTATTTCTTATTACGTTACCAGTAATCTGCGCAGCTTGTCGCTCAGCAAACACGGGATTAGCAAACGTCTCTCCGGCCCCAAACCCTGTGTGCGTGTCCTGGTACATCCGCCACATAGAGTGGCCCAGGTCCCTGACCCGGGTAAACGGGGTAGTCGCACACAGGTCGCCTGTAACAAAATTCTCAAATGCCCGTTCAAAATAGTTAGGGCGATCCACTTCGCCCGAGACGATACCGTAGAAGTCCCGTCCGTAGTCCACATTATACTGCTTATTAACACCAGTATTCTGCTTGGTCAGTAGCTTCAGGTCTATGTCTGGCCTGAGCAGCTTACCTCCACCCCAAGAGTGCTCCGTAAAGTGCACGTGGATGCCGTGGTTGTACGCTGTCGGAAAGCGTATTCCAAAAGGAACAAAGACATTGTTCTGGAACGCAGAGCCTACCCCCCGCTCAGTAGTGGCCCAGACGTTGCCCGGGTCAAAGTCCCAGGAGTTACCCTTGCTTGTATCCAGACTCGTCGGCCAGTTGGCGTCGGACGTGTTCCCTTCCTGTAGGTAGGCAAACGATAGAGATGAGTCAATAAGGTTATCTACTACACGAGTGTTAGGAACCGCTGCACGTACGTCAATCGCAGGAAGCCCCTCCGTGTCCCTAATTGTGTTGTTCCGGATATCTGCTGTGCCTTCTACCTGACTGACCGCGATAGCTCCCATGAAGTAGTCGTACTCTCCTGCACGGTTCATGTCGGAGTGGTCATACTGCGAGTTATCGGTTCCTTGGTAAAACCCAACGTCTGCAATTAGGTTCCCCTCTACGCGCACGTTGTCACAAAACTCCAGCTTGATGGCTTCTCGGTGTCTGGCAAACGACCGGTAGGCAGGCCAGGTGTTTCCCGACACGGGCGCATTCCCAAGGCAGGTGGTTATCGTTAATGTGTTCGTTAGCTCACCACCAACGTCTTCTAGGAGATCGGTATTTCTCGACACGTTGTGCTTTGCCAGAAACCGATTATTACGAACTAATACATCTCCGTGATTGAGCTTCTTACGCAAAAGTATGTTGGTAGGAAGTTCGCTTGGTGCAGGGGATAGCGAGATAAGCTCTCGCGGCTCATTGGCATGGTTGAGTTCGTCAGCAACGACCACGGCTCCTGTTGGGTCGTCGTGCTCAAGGTGCTGCCGATTCTCTACAAGACCAAACTCTACGACCATGGAGTCCATGAAACGTTTGCCTGAGAGTGGCCCGGAACTAATTGTCGTCCATCCATTGTGGTTCAGCAGCTTGTTAACCCTAAATCTGCGCAAAGGTGCCCAAGAACGTAGGTCCCCCAACCCGCGATAGTTGTGCAGGGTACGGCTCCACGCCTCATCACCGACCACAGAGGCGTTTTTCAGCATCGGGTCATAGGTTTCCGGAGCAACATAGGAGAGGACTTCGTAAGCGTGGGGGTTGATGTTTCTGGTTATGTCGAGAACTGCCCCTTCTAAATCACCCACGCTCTTCATTGAGTTGCCGACGCCTTGGGCTAAGGGCATCTTCCGCATAGAACGAGTGTTGCCAAAGTAGAACTGGTAATCTCCCCCATTCAGCGCAGACCAATCGGTTTGGCCTTTCATGTCTCCAACGTTTGATAACGCAGGCATCGCGGCTGCAGTTTGAGTGGCGATGGTGGCGTTACTAAAGTACTGTTCAAGTACTGGGTGTCCCGCTAGATGGATCTGCTTCTCCCAGGCGTGGGGAGAATCTGCCATGATGTATTCGCCGCCAACGTCGTTTTTTCTTAAGTTGCCGTTTTTGGCTACGTGAATACCTGGGATGAAGGGGCTCGTTACGGTTACTGCCGTGTTGGTCAACCCCTCTGCGTAACAATCCTCCACCACCAGGTCCGATATATGGCCCATGCGGGGATCGTCAAACATCAAGAAGTAGTTTGCTGCCGCGTGCCGGAAAGACTTGTCGGGTCCGTCCGAGCTACCGCGATGCGCCAACAGGCTGCACCCTTGGATGCGTAAGCCAGTCTGCGTGTCAGGGTAGTCTACGGCGTTTCTGTTCGAAAGGCTCCGCGCTTTAGCGAGGCCTATGTTTGTATTCGTAAACATGCCTACAATTGGCTTACCGTCATTCGATACAGCTACGCCCTTGGCATCGTTAAATGATCTCTCGGTCAGAATCTCGGTGCTGGGGATGTAAATCATCAGCGTAGTGAGCTTGTCTTCCCATTCTGTCCCCGTCCAAATGTCCGCACTAAGTGGCTTAAAGAAGAATCGACGGTTGTCTAGTGCAGGAATACCGGTTTCCGCTAAAACAATGGTCGGATTATGGGAGTTCGCACCTATCATGCTCGAAGCCCAGGAATCATAGGTCGCTTCGGCCTCGTCGGTCTCCTCGTTTGGTCCCCAAACAGCTGCCCCTGAGGGGTTTTTACCGAGAGGCGGAAACGCCCCCGCCGCGTGGAGGAAAGCAGTGTTGGAAAGCTCTTCTTCCCACGCAGTTATCCTGCCGGCCAAGTGGACGAATAAGAATCCCGAGTAGGTGTTTGCGCTGACTGCGCCCGCAGAAATGCCTGAGATAGGGCTGTGCAGCTGTTTGGTGATATTGAACACCTCCAGCACACCGGGGTGTTGGAAGTAGGGCTTCGTGTAGGTCCTCTTATCCCCAGGGCTTCCTGCGGGGAAAAAGCTGGAGTTGACGTAGCCGTGGTTACTAGGCGGAGCTATCCATCGGGCTGTTACGTCACGCACAGTAACGTTGCTTTGTCCGTCGAAGTCGAATAGTGCACAGGGGTCTCTCCACATAACAACAGGTTCGTTGTACGTGGGTGAAGCAGTCCGGTCGGTCCCCTGCTCTATTGCTGAAGCGTAGCTGTGCGTCTGCCTAGTGCCCTCGATAACCATGTTGCTGGTAGGGATGCGTAGGGGCAGGTGTACGCCAGTTTCGGGGTTATTGTACTCGTAGGTGTTACCTATGATTTTGACCGTGTACTTATGATCTAGGTCAGCAGGTGCCCTGTTCCTTTCCTTAGTGGGGTATCCCTTACCTCTGTCGTCATACGCATTACGTGATAATAAGTGGTGGATGCCTGTCCAGCGACTAATGGCTGCGAAGGCCTCCCCTAAAGTAGCGAAGTGGGCCACAGAGTCGGAGTGCTTCCGAGATTCTGCGTGGGTTGGTCCGTCAACTCCCTCGCTCGCGTGCGTGGCAGGGAGCGGTGCTAAGGGAGAAGGCGCTAGCTCATTTCGCCACTGCTGGTAGATCTCATTGTCGTTGTTAGGAATAGACGTCAGCGTTCCTACATAAATAGTGAGGCTCTTGTCGAGCCTCCCGAGCCGCTTACCGATAGGCACTACTCGGGTGACCTGGTCGTTTACGTAAGTGACCTCAGCAATGGGTATTATGTCCCCGGAGATCAGCGCGTCTGAGTGCTTGCCGTACAGGCCATCGTAGGTATGGAACATGTACGAAGTGGCGTAACCAACGCTCACCTCTGCGTCACTCAGATACTTCTGTCCCGGTAAATAGCACAGAACGGCAGGCTTAGCCTGCAAGCGACTTGGGCTAGATACGATGGGGTACGGGCTACCCTCAAGATCGCTTTGGGACGTCTGGAGGCCTACGTTCCAGTACAAACTCGTGAGGTCGCTCATGTCAAAGGTTGTCTGCGGTTCATGGTGAGCCGTACCCATGTAAAGGTACGTCGTCGGCCCTATTATCATGTTCAAGCTATTCCAGGTTATCTGACCGCCGGAGATAATTCCGTTAGCCAAAGGTCCCATTGACCAGTGCTTGGACGTGGTTGACGCCGAGCCATACGGGCTGGCAGGGATGGACGCATGAATAGCACCTAAAAGTGAACTTCCGTAGCCAGGACCAACTTCACGGTACAACCTATAAGGTTGCGTGTGTGGCGTGCTTATGCCTGACTGTAGTGCCGGATTGTCGCTAGCTGGTACCCCAGAATATATCTCAAAACCTACCTCCTGACGAACCTGTCGGGGTAGGGTCTTAATTAGCTGCGAGGACAGAAGTATGGGGCGGTAACCGGTGATCCCGACAGCAGCATCACTGCGAGCAGCCTGCCATATGTTAGCGTCCCAGAAGCCTAGAGATCCAGACTCTGGGCCGTACTTGGTTTCGTGGTGCCCAAGTGTGGCGGAGTTAGCGGAGGCTAAGGTACTGGCCTTTGCCCAAGAGAGTCCACCATAGAAGATGGCCAAGGTGTACGTCCCCGAAGCCGCTGTGATGTTGTTAATCTGATTAACAGTAGGCTGCGTGCCGGTCTGCGAGTCGTAGTACAAGATCCAATCATCGCCAGATTCAGTTATGGCAGTAATTTTAAGAGTTAGCTGTGTCCCCTCGATGTAAGCTACACCACGAGCGGGAAACGAGGATTCATGGCCCGGTATCTTACCCACCGTCATGTTCGTAGCAGTTAGCGTTTTTACGACGTAGCGCTGTAAGTTTTCAAAGTTGAGCCCTGCCCCAGCTGAAGCTAAGCTAACCGGTTTTTGATTGAGCGAACCCCCGATGTCACCTTGGTTTCCGAGGTTGTTTCCGTAGCGTAACCGTGCCCATTTCTTCGCGTAAGTGTTGCCAGCAGAAGCAACGTCGGTTGGGTCAGCGAAAGCAACTTCAAAGTTTTCAGACCCAAGCGTAAGCGTACCCTTGTGCTGGTTCCCGTCATGCCCCGGCCCAAGCTTCTCATTCCAACCGACGAAGCCTAACTTGTTCAGGTTGTCAGTCGCCTCGTGGAGGAAAAGCCGCTCGTTGCCGTAGTCAATGTCAACAAAAGTATTATTGTCTGACCAGTCGGCCTTCCCAGTAAGGCGCAGTTGTGCCCCATGCGCATAGAGGTTTAGCGCGCCATTAGCATTAGCTGCGGTTGAAGTATACAGCTGCATGCGAGGTGCGGTGTTGTTCTCCGCAGTGACCCCAGTGACCTGCTGTTCCAGGAGAACATGGTCAGGGTGGTTACTGTGGGCAGTAACACGGAACGCAGTTAGTCGGTCCTCTGTTGCAATTAAGGTTAACGGTCGCGCTAGCCCGTTGCCGTCCTTTACCAAACGAATCTTGTTACCGTACCCCATGCCCCGTTCATTGGGGTTAGAAGAGTGGAGCCTGTGGTAAGCGGAGTTGAGGTCTAGGGCAGTGTTTTCAACGTGGCTAGCCGAAGACAGTATAGAGTTGGAGTTTAGCTCAACGCTGAACGCGTCCACTCTATTAACGTAAAATGTCTGCCCGCCGAACTTTACGTAACTACCGCTTTGCGGATTACCCACAGTACCCGGCTTAATAAAGTCCGTGTTTAGGTCAGTGTCACCACCAGTGAGAACACCATTGGCGTCAACGTTGTAGTCGTACCAATCCCCCACCCTGAACACGTTTCGCAGGATTAAGTGATTATCCCACCCGCAAACTACCGTGCCCTGCGCGTACGACAGGTTATCGATGTTAGGGGCTGCGCCTGTGGCAGCAAAGTCTGGGTGGACTACATTTACTGTCTCGTGCGGGTCCAAAGAACCACCGCTGTACAGAGAACCCATTCCGGTTCCGGTGCCGTCACCCGCAGTGTCCAGGGTCAAGTGGATAAGACTAGCGCCCAGGTAGTTACGTGTCCTACCGAAGTCTGTGTTGAGGCTATAGATGCTGTGCGTGTTAGCAGTACCGGTGTTTGACTGGCTCCTAGACGTCAGGTAACCATCGTCTACGCTGTCAGCAGTCCCGGGGTCGCCGTACTTTAATGAGTGCGCCAGCGACTTAAGCTGCTGATATCGCATGTCCTGCTTGCCCAAAGGAAGCAGCGTTCCTGGGTCCTCGGACATGTCTGCACCACCAGAGTGCTCGTACGTACCGAGTGTGCTGTGAGTGGTCTCCCCACCACGAACAGTTAGGCACGCTCCGGCAATACGCTCACGGTAGGTAGTTAGTGTTCGGCACTCTAGCCGGTAAGCGGCTGGGAGGATATCCGCAAACTCTGCCTGGTTCTGCTGTGCAAGCACCAAGCAAGGATTTAGCAGGAACCCCGGAGGGTTGCACGGGGTGGCTGAGCCGAAAGTTGTCTTAAGCCTCTTAAAGTGGACAGGGTATCCCGGAGGAATAACCTGCGATACTATGGAGTTCGTCGTGCTGTTTATGTTCGAGTAGCTGATGGGGTACAGCCGCGCACCATCAGGTAAGCCCCAGTTATCCCCCGCATCTTTTTCCTGATCGGAAAGTCCGTAGTCACCGGAGTGTGCGGTTACCGTAGGCTCTATGCTCGCAGATTCTCTTCCGCCAAAGTCCTCAGCCATTGATGCCGAGGACAGGTACAACGTGTTGCCCGACTTGAACATAACGTACGCCTTAGCGTCACGCTTGTCGTAAGCAACCTCTGTCTGTGGCTGAGAGGTAGACCAAGCCACCAACTGGCCCACAGAGAACAAACCTCCGTTAGCGACAGTGACTCGGGCAAGATTACCACGGGTCAGTACTACTTTGCCGCCCGATATAGACCTAACAGCGTATAGCCCGTCGTTGTGCCCCTGCTCCGTACCTGTCACGTTTAGGTAAACACCGGGTCTCACATAGTGAGAAGCCCAGCTACTAGAGACGTTAGCAATTGCTCCGTCAGATACCCAGTTGCTCAGATCGATGTCTGAGGGGCCCCCACTATAGGGGGCTATATCCGACCTAATACTGCCTATACCGCCGATAGCATCCGGTAGGGCGGCAGGGTTTACCCCCGACTCCATCTTATCAGACGGTGGGAAGTAGGAGGCGCTAGACCCTTTATTAGCCAGGATATCGGTGGGTAGGTGCTCGTAAGCTCCGGGCAAATCCGGATGAACGTACGCCAGCTTTTCAGTGTTCTTAGAACTGTACGCCGGATTGGCAACAAGCCTGAGAATATTACCCGCTGATAAGTGGCCCTTGGTGTTACCAACGTATACCCAAGCTGCCGGAGGAGCGACGTTGTAATTTTGCGCGGAGTCGTAGCTCTCACCCAAGTTAATGAGCGGGTTATTCGAGAAAGACGCGCCAGAGCCGAAACTGTTGGTGTGGAAACTGGAGATGTGGAGCGCAGCAAATCCGCTTATGCCAGCAGAGTTAGTGCTTAGCGCGGTCCCGCTAGCGCCCAAGCTCAGAGGCTTGAGGACGTCAGCGCGTACCGATGGGGTGTCTATTAGATTGGCGATGTAGTCTATATTCGTTGCTAACGCGCCGGCAACTCTGTTGAAACCTCGACTGGTAGCCGCTTCTCCAAAAGCAAAGAACTTTGTACCCGGAGCCTGCGGGTCAAAGGGAGTTCTCTTGTGTGGGGGCGTAGAGTCCTTAAGAATTTCCTCAGCGCCCTTAGTCGTACCTACTAATCTACCAAAATATTTATAGGACATTCCCTAATCCTTTAAAATCTAAATTCCCACTCAACGCGAAGGACTATGTTCTGTGTAACATGTATGGGCTGGAAGATATTATATGCAATCAGCCGGCTGTTGTTATCGTTATGGTCTAGGTCTTGTGCGGGGTTTGCCCCTGACAAGTACAACCCTGCCTCGGATACAGCCACGTCCGTGCCCACGTAAGAAATGGGCAGCGTCAGCGCGCTACTCTTACTTACGTTGTTGGCAAAAGATATGTCGGACTCAGTAAGCTGGCACGCAAAGCGTACCGAGTACTGCGTAGGAAACGGTTCCCCTGCAGGACCCTGCACGTCCACCTCTTTGAGGTAGCTGCTGTCGGTAATCTTCACGTAGTCTTCTAGAGCAGTTACAGTCACTAGCTCTTCTTGGATGTGGTAGTAGGGGTCAGCTGAAAATGCCCCGCCAACGCCGAAAGCCATGTACCGAACACGCTCCGAGGTGTAGACGTTGGTAGGGCCCTCAATAAATCCATTAGCGGCGTCTACGTTGTCGTAGGTAATAGCACTAATGATGTTACGTAGGTAATTACGCCCGACATTCGTAATAACGTTGTGGGACTCACGCTGCTCTACAACTTCCCCGTCGCGAAGGGCTGTGACCCGCACATTGCACTCGGGCTTAATTGGTTCACGAAACATGTGTACTTTCTCCAAGCATGCAGGTGCCTTCGGCAAGACCATCTCGTATTGTATAGGCTCCCGTGTAAAAAACCAAGGAGCTTAATTTTCCTAGGAAAAACAACATGTTCTACCTTTTCTCAAAACATAATGTGAAGTTGCCGTGCACGTACCGACCCCAACCCACCTCGCCTCTGGCCTTTCTGATATAAACCATTAATATATCACCGGCCTCAAGCTCCTGCATGCAGTCTCTCTGTCCATAGTATATCTTTTGGGCAGTTTCAATATCAATAATATCTCGGGCGATCTCAGTAGTACTTAGTATACCACTATTTATATCTTTACGCGCAACTTTCCATACGGTCAGTTCTATCAGGCCAGTGCCCTTGTTAGTTCTACAGCAGTGGGCTATTCCTCTAAAGTAAGAGTTGAAGGGGACGGCCGTTCCGTGGTCCACCAAGATAGCCTCGGTTGTTTCCTTCTCCGGATCGTAGACGTTGTCAGACCACTGTGGGTCCCCGGGGCGATCTTTCTTGCCGTAATAGAACTCTTTTCGACCTACAGTCTTAATTCTAAACGGTTTGCTGATCACATATGCGTAGGGGGTACCTTTTCCCCCAGCGCCTTTTGCTGGTTTGTACGCCATTTGGAACTCCTGCGAAGAGAATACTAGCCTAAGGTTGCCAAACTCTACAAGTATAAGATACCAAAAAAACTGGTTAGGTCATAAAAAAAGAGGGCCCCACATAAGCAGGGCCCTCTCGGGGGATAGACCTAAGGTCTAAATCTTAGACAACGAACCAGTTCGCTCCATCAGATACAAACGTAACCGACATGTAGTTCGAGTCGATCAAGAAGGTAGATGCACCATCAATGAGCTTACCTGAACCAGCGGACGACACGCTGACTGCCAGCGAATCACCACTAGAGTCGACCAGGCCACAAGTACCACCCTTGTCTTTAACAACAATAGTTCTACCTATGCCACCGGCGGTCGAAGTCGGATCTGGAAGACGGATAGCGTTGTTCTTGTAATTAGCCACGTCCACTAAGATCAAGTGGTCTTTCAAGTTGCTGTTGCTAGAGTCGACCGTGTAGGCCTGAGCAGCAGCACCAGGAGTCCACGCATATGCCTGCGTGTAGAGAGCACCACCATGCCCGGAAGAGAACAACTTCGCACCACTACAGGAGACAACACCGTCGTCATCCACCGTGGCAACTTTGCTCGACGCGCTGTAGTAAGCACCTAGTGTCTCATCACCTACACTCTCCAACCTTACTAGTGCGTGCTCCGCAGTATTGCTTTGGTTGAAGAAGGGTCGGCTGACGTTCTCCCAGATGTTAGAACTAGCGATACGCTCAATTATCCAGATGTCCTTGGTCCCATCATGCTTTACCATCATCTCGTACAGTCCGCTGGACGGGATGTTCCTAGAGCCACCAGCTGTGTAGCCGGAAGCAGTCATCATCACAGCGCCACCAGCAGGTGCCGAGATACGCAGCGTGCGGTCCTTCGTCCACTCGTGCGAGGAGTCATCTACTACGTAGATACGCCAGATGCTGCCGCTTCCGGAAGCCCCTACCGTAGGTAGCGTAATGGTGCATGCCGGGGTAGCATTGGACGTCGGAGGAGACACCTCAATGGCTGAGACAGCATGGATATCCGAAGCCGCTGTACTGGTATCCCAGGTAAGCGTGTGGTTCGAGGTTCCAGCAAGCTGCAGCTGAGTCGTCGACATACGCTGCTCTCTACCCTGAATGTACAGAGCCTCCGAAACTGAGAACTGCTCCACAGAAAGGAGATGAGTGCTCGGGTTGAACTGAAGGCCAGTATTAGTCAGTGGCTGACCAGCGCCGGTCGCAGCAGCAAAGAACGGTATGTAGTGAGCAGCGTTGTTACTACCAGCAGCCGCGGTGATGGTGTTTGGAACAATGTTCGCAGAACCATCAAACGAGACCCCACCGATAGTTCTCGCGGTTTCCAAAACAGTGGCCTCAGCAGCCACACCAGAGGTATCCTGGTTACCCGCTGCGTTAACTCCAGGAAGGTTAATGTTGGCGCTACCATCGAAGGAAACTCCACCGATAGTTCTCGCGGTAGCGAGAACAGTGGCACTAGCCGCATTACCCGTACAAGAGCCGGAAGAACCGGAGGCGTTACCAGTCAGGTTACCAGTTACATTACCCTCAATGTTGGCAACAAGCGTGCCCACGGCATAGCCGGTTCCGCTGGTATCAACGGTGGTGGTCGGTACCGCCTGGTTGTCCTTGAAGAGCTTCCACTTACCGCCATCACTAGCGTCTCGGAAGAGACCGGCGTATAGATCTTGAGACCCCGAAGTGTCATAAAGACCGTAAAAACCGATGTCAACCGCGTCGGCGCTATCATTGCCCCGCGCTAGCTCGATAAGCGGATCTTCTACAGTAAGAGTCGCCACATCCTGCTGGACGGTATTCCCACTAACAGTCAGATTTCCCGTAACGACCAGGTTTTGCCCCATAGTAACTTGGCAGTTGGCGTCACCAATCTGGAGCGCGTTGCTGGAGAAAGCTCCGGCAAGCCGGGTCTTAAGGTTAGCTGCACTTACGTCAACATCCGAGAATGACAGTGCTCCCTGCATATAGGAAGCCACGTTAGCCATCGTCGCTTCTCTCAGGGCACCTGAATTAGACGCATCAGTAATCAGCAACGTATCGCCAGCAGCAGCAGCACCACCGAGGTCAGTCTGGGCAGTAATGGCCGTCACGTCCAAGACCAGCGGAAGCGCTACGTTACCAGACCCGTCGAAGCTCTGCGCAGACGAGGTTTGAATCTGGCCAGAAGCCGAGAAAGAACGCGCGGTTGCCAAAACAGTCGCGTCAGCGGCTGTACCAGAAGTATCCTGGTTACCTGCCGAGTTGACACCGGGAAGGTTGATATTCGCACTTCCGTCAAATGAGACACCACCAATGGTTCTCGCAGTAGCGAGGACGGTGGCGGAAGCAGCGTTACCCGTGCAGGAGCCCGAGGAGCCTGAAACATTACCCGTTACATTACCGGTAAGGTTACCTGTCACGTTACCTGTCACGTTGCCGGTTATGGCCCCGCTGACAGACAGATTTCCGGCTGAGAGATTTCCACTCGTAGAGAGAGCACCGCTACCGCCCCACTCGACGAGAGCGCCAGTGGTCGAGTAAGTAGCTTCAGCGCCGGAGATGGCACTTTGTGCCGTAGTTAGATCAGCATCTCTGGCACTAATGTCCACGCCATCTACAAGAGAGTTTGCACTGGCATTGGTTGCAACTAGATGACCGTTCGAGTCGATGGTCCACTTAGTGGAGGCTAAGATCTCCCCAGGGTTGGTGCCATTAAACGCGGCTATAGCACGCGAGTTAGCCACACTGGCAGGACCAACGACAGCCTGGCCATCACCGAAGGATAGGTCAATCATCATCCAGCGATGGACGACGCCCGATCCCTCGTCTTTAGATCTAGAATAAAGGAGTACGGAACCACCGTCTTTGTCCAGAGTGTACGTGCCTGCCGACCCCGACAGACCGATTACGTCGGAACCGTCAGCGTCCAGGATGATCTCACGATCTGTGGTCCCTGCGTTGTCTCCCTCATCAAATATTTTAAGGTAAAAACCCTCGCCAACGTCCTCAATCGAGGGTAGCGCGACAGTGAGTTTACCTGCGTCAGTATCACATGCGATGAAGTAGTCCTTCCTCGCGTTTACGGTATAGGTAGCCCCCGAAGCTCCATTGTCGCCGTTAGCCTCGGCGCGCGGAAACTTTAGAGACCCTGCTAAGTCTGCTCTATAAGCCATTTTGCTCTTCTCCTTTTTTAGAATTACACTTTTTACAAAAATGAAAGCTTAAGACCGATGAACACCCCCCCGGATAAGGGCGTGCCTAATTATACCAGGCCCACCTTCCCCAAGGAGGACCTAACCTAAACTTCCACGTAAAAAGATAGCAGGGAAAAGAGCAGTGTCGTCTCTAGTAATTTTTTTAAGGTGCAGAAAATCGCTACCTAAAAATAAATTAAATATTATTAGGTAATATACCAATTAGTGCCGTTGGAGTAGAGATTCACTGACTGCCCGTTCTGATTCATAACGTAGTTTACGGCAGTCGTGACAGAGTCCACCAGTTTCTCAACACCCTGACATGTTATGACAATATCAGTGCCCGCAGCAGCCGCCTGGCAGCTCTCATCCTTGATAATAAGCATCCTGCCGGTGTTATCAGCGGCTATAGGCAGAGTAACCTGCACCTGAGCCGCTCTGTGCCCCACACCAATTATGTAGTCATCGTCTGACACGGCCGCACTGGCGTTGAGGAGACGATACTTCACCGCCATGCTTCCGTTGACGTGAAGCTTCTGCCCGGGTGCCGTGGTACCGATACCTACTTTACCCTCTGCATCAATCCGCAGCTTCTCGTCACCACCTGCAATACCTGAAGTGAAAAACCGCATGGGGGCGTTATCTAGCGGAACCATCTTAATGGCCCCCACAGCCCCCGCGCCAGCGTCTTGCCAAAGCAAACGCCCTTCCTGTGAGTTCGTAGTCGACTTCAGCACAATATCTGGCCAGCCATCCGTAACGGTAACGCCCCCAGCCACCTCAAGCTTGCTAACGGGGCTCGACGTACCAACTCCGACTCGACCACTGCCGTTCGGAGAAAGCTCAATGTGGGCGTCGTTGAGGGTCTGCAACTTTAGAGAGTCATTACCTGTAATGTTAAAGGTCTTAACAGTATTTCCAATGTTGCTTACGATAAAGCCTCCGTCTGCCCGTACGAGGCCCGTAGTCTTTATCTCCCCGTTAACATCGAGAGGGGTCGTAGGAGCGGCCACCCCGACACCTAGCTTAAAGATACCGCCAGTCGGGTCCGTGTATAACTCCGAGTCCTTTAGCTGGGTCCCATCAACCGCGTTCCAGACCGCTACGGCGTCTACCGTAGTAGCTGCTGGCGCTAAAGATTGCTGAGGAACTGCGTTGGCCGGAGACTTCCAAACAACCCTATCTGTGGCAGCCACGTATGCAGGAATATACCCGTCAACAAGCGCCCCTCCGTCAAAGTCCATCGAAACCGCCATAGCGGCCTTCCAGTCAGGCATCGACTTAAACTGTATTAAGCCCGGGGCCGCAGCAGCATCAGCACCCACTAAGCCCGAGCCTACTCGCAAAACTCTGGCAACTGGGCGAAGCTGGTTTCCCTCGGCTATCGCCGCAGCCCTGGTAATAAGCTCCCCGTTCTGAGACAAATACAGGAACTCGCCTACGGCGGCTCCCAGAGTGCTGGTGTCGAACGGGATAACCCCCTCCAGCACAGCGTAACCCTTCTCTGTGCTAGCCAACGGCTGTAGGGAATACGCCAACATAGCAACTTCCGACGCAGGCACGGTTGAGTTGATGGGAACAACCGTAAGCATCATGTTTTCCATATTACCCGCAGCTGAGTCAGTGCTGGCTGCTGAGTTTGCATGCCTGCGTACGTCCTGAATCGTACAGAGTCCTCCCTCCGCAATAGCGGCTGCGCCGACGTTTTGGACGGCTATGAGCGTCCTGGCACCGAGCTGCTTAAGGTGTAACCGTAAGTAGTGTTCCACCGAACTGGACCACCCGGTCTCGTTATTGTACTCGTCCCGCTCCTGCGCGGTCGGGAGTGACTGTGACGCCTGAGGAGCATCTACTTCGTAAACCGCAGAAAAGCGCTTCTTATCACCAGAGTTGGTCTCGATGAAAAGAATAACCACATATCGGCCACACATCGTAGGCTCGAAAGTATGAGGAGCGTCTACCGTAGTAGGCTGCGTAAGCCCCGGTGGAGCCGCATGGTTCGACGGGCCGTAAAGACGCCAAACTGCCGTAGCAGAGTTGTACGAAGCCCAGTCCCCATCCAGATCGACGCCCACAGTCTGGCCTGCCAGTTGCTGCTTCATCACGGTAGACGTCGCATTGGCCCAGTTATCTGTTGTTAGTTTAAGTCCAGCCATTGATATAACTCCTAATTACACTCCGCCCCATGGACCAGTTCCCCACTCAGGGTCACCTGGGATGCCATCAGGAGCGGGTAGTGGCACCATAGATAATTCAAGGTACGCTTTTTCTTTAATGCTTTCATCCACATGTAGCTGGGTAGCACCAGCGTGCGTTAACTTATACGGTCTGTAGTTCCTAACTATTACATGGTAATACCCGTCAGGCAACCCTCCCGGAATCTCCGCCTCTAAGACATGCCCGGTACTGGTCTGTAAATCTCCAGGTCTTCCTAGAACAGTTTTATCTGCGCCCTCTAGGCCCATCTTAAAGTCTACGCTGACGGCTGAATAGACTGTTCCGTAGATTTCATGCTTAAAGAAGACCCATCCGCCACCTATCGTACCATCAAAACCGTTGGGTAGTGTGTTGGTCGGGTCGGGGGCCACAAAATAATGGCCCTCTATCCTAACCTTATGATCTAGCGGGAGTAGCTCAACCGTCTCTATTTTGGGAGCAGGGATTGCCGTTTGTGTGAACCCGTGGCTCATCTGCAGGTTCTTATCGGCCATGATAGCCACCGGAATGTGTAGATTCTGGATGTAGCTAGTGGGTGACGGGGACATGCTGTAGTTCCCGTCGTCAGAAGCTGGCTTAAAGCTGGTTAATGCCACCCCGGTACCTGCTAAAATGCCTTCGTCCTCGTAGCCCCACTCCACTTTGTCCGCACCAGCTACGCCGTTGAAGTTTGCCTTAAACCCTGGCCCTATGCTGGGCACTAGCTGCTGGTCGTCAGGTATGTCTGGATTATACGGATGCTGCTGTAGCTGGGAGCCGTAGTACCCTAGGGGCGCGATTCCGCCCATCATCTGATCTAAGTCTTGTAGCGCAGTCCCGCCCAGCGGTACGTATTGTGTGGCAAGAAACCTTGTGCTTATTTCGGGGCCAGTTTCTATCAGCTTGTCTAGGCTGAATACATGCTCAAAAATGAAATACGGCTTGTGTTTCTCGTGTAAGGGGTGTGAGGGGTCTACTGCTATGTCATAGTTGGGGTACACATGCCAATCGGTATCATAGGGAGCCGCAGTGTTGCGAACTCCCGCAATAGTCGCCACAGCACCTGAGTCTTCGCCAACAATAAGATTCGCCGTATTGTCTTCTATGCGCTGAAGTGCTCGGAGTCTTGTCTCATTCCCATAGGCTTCTTCGCCATTCTGAATGAAGTCCAAGACCAGGTAGGTGTTCGGATGGGCTGCCTGAGGGTTTATCACCCCAAAGGGTACCTTGGGGTGCGAGCCCACACCCACATGGGCGATCACAGGTGGTGCTCCATTAATCCCTGTGCCTAGGTCGTCCCAGCCCACGCCCTCGATACGGACCGGAACACCACCAGCCTGGAGGCCAGACGCGAGGTATACGGCTTCTCCGACCTTAAACTCTCGTTCAGCAAAGGGGGGAGCGCCCACATTAGGGGCGTTATTTACCACTATGGGTACCCACAACTTCGTGTTTACGACATCAACGTCGGAGTCAACAGAGTTAACCTTGTCAATTAATTGACGCTCCTGGTTCCAGGAACCGTCTCCTGAGAAGTCGTCCAGAACTCCGGCCACATAGGAGGATTCGTACTTATCGTACGAGTCGCGCCCTGCCCAGAGAGGTTGCTCCTTTAGGTAAGGGTCTCCACCCTCATCAAGCAGAATCTCTCCCATTATCCAGAACTTCTTGTGGCCCGGTGTGCCTAGGTATCCAACGGCCCCACCAGCGGCGTTGTGCAGCGTTATCTCTACAGAGCCATTCGCCTGGGTTTGCATGCCGCCTATATAGAACATCTCCAGGTTGCCTATGTATGGGCTAGCTTGAACCTGTAGAGCCGTGTTCGCATCGCTTTCGACTACGATCTTCTGTCCAAGCTCAAGCTCGTCATATATGCCGTCCGCAACTCCACTGGTTGTTACTGCGGTAGTAACACCGTTGCTAGTAGTGAGGTAGCCCGACACCCGATTCCGCTCAACAGTCGTAAGCGTTGGCCAAGGAGGCTGCATACCCGAAGACCCTGTTTGGGCCTTAAACGCCGATTTTGTTAGGTCCTCTTTTTTGAACTGCGCGGTATGTGGGCTGTCTTCGAGGAACAGTGTTGGCTTGGCCAGCCACCCCTCCTCAACGTCTATCTCGTCCAGTAACTCTATGATGCCTACGAATAAAACATCCGTATAGGCGGGCTTCCACTGCTTTATATAAGAAGCTAGAAGGGGCTGGAAGTTTGATTCCGAGAGTCCCTTAGTGGGAAGGTGGACAAAGAAAGTGTGGAACTTGGTTAACTGGTCCTTCCCTAGAAGGAACTTGTTAACCTTGTCGGAGTCTGACACGTAGTCGAACACATCAACCGCATCCACTAAGCCTACGTTTGCGTCTATGATAGCATCATCAACGTCGTAAGCTGCTTGAAGCTTCTGGGTGTAATAGTCCTTAGTGACCACCTCTTTGAACACAAATTTATCGTTCTCAAAGGTGTATACTTTACTTTTCTCGGGGGTATCGGGATCTGCCAGCAGACGAAGCACCGCTAACTGCTGTGGCACAGTCATGTAGTTCTGCTGTGCTGCTTTGAGGCTGGCAGCCTTTATCCGCCTCCCCGTCCGTGGGTTTATGGCGAGGTCGAACCCATCGGAGTAGTAGTACGTAGAGTAGCCTAGTTTAGGTTTTAAGACGTTTTGGTCGGAGTATAGTGCCTCTACATCCTTGACCACGATGCGGCCCATGTCACTTACGGTAGCCTCTGTGATAAGGCTCACGAGCCCTCTGCGCTGCGTAAACGGGAAGCCCATAAACGAC